>Ga0209489_100474_pt1 | contig 75317 bp, 73 predicted proteins | sample SiratrowhiteBW_FD_187527 | JGI IMG/M metagenome (GOLD analysis project Ga0209489, IMG submission 187527) | Root nodule microbial communities of legume samples collected from California, USA - Siratro white BW (SPAdes) (version 2) | ecosystem: Host-associated > Plants > Roots > Nodule | place...
GGCGGCGCATCGCCGACCAGCTCCGCCCCAAGCTGCCGAAGCTCGCCGCCTTCCTCGACGAGGCCGAGACCGACGTGCTGGCCTATATGAGCTTCCCGGCCGCGCACCGCGCCAAGCTGCACTCGACGGATGAGATGGACAAGCGATTTTTAATGATCGCCCCGATGACGATTGGGGAAATCGCGTCCATTCTTTTGTTCGGCCGCGGCGGGGCCATTCTTCCGTCCCGGCCACCGATCTCGCAGCCGCCGCGCGCAGGGTCGCTCAAGGCTGGCCGCGTTTGCGGCCACCGCACGGCTTGGCCTTGACCGGCCCGAGCACGGCGGCATGCTGGCGTGGAACGGGACTGCATTCCTGGCTGGCACTTGCCGTCAGCGGCGGTTATGGTTGTCGGGCGCGGGCGACCTCGTGGCGAAGCGTGACGCGTCGGCTGAAAGCGTCACCGGACTGCCTATTTTGTCCTGCCGAGCTGAGGCGCCCGCGCGCCGGGTTTTGGCCGCCGCGGTTTCCATTGCGACACCATTCGTTCGTAGTTTCGCTCCGCCTGGGCGGCAATCAACATCTCACGGTTGCGCAGCGCCGCGATGTTGTAGGCATAGGCTGGTCCGCGCCGGCTGCCCTTCTGTTGCGGATGTCCAGCTTGAAGTTGCATTGCGCGGGTCTTGTTGGCGACCAGCGCCGGACGCGCCCACAGGTAATCCTCGCCCTTCGTCAACAAATGCCAGCAGAGCACCGTGAGCTTGCGAGCCACGGCCACCGCGGCGACCTGATGGCCACGCCGGGCGCGAATCCGCACGAAAAAAGCATGCAGTGGACCGGGCGCCTTGGCCGCGGCCCAGGCGGCCTCGACCCAGCATGGCGCGCGCGTGACTGCGGCCGATCTTGCTGATGCGACCGTGATGGGCGGCTCCCAGTCCCGACTGCCGCACCCGCGGGTTCAGCCCGAAATAGCTCACCAGCTTCTGCGGGCTGTTGAACCGGCTGATGTCGCCGATCGCCGCCACGATGCCGGCGGCGACCGCCAGATTGACGCCGGTGATCGTCATCAATCTGTTGACCGCGAGATCGTCGATGGCGCCCTGCGCGATCTCACGGTCGAGCAGAGCCAGGTCTTCCGCCAGCCGGTCAAGCTCACGGACATGCCGATCGATGGCCGCGCGCTCATCGTGCGGCAGCTGTTGGGCCCCCAACCACGCCCGGCCGCGGGCGTTGAAAAGATCGGCATGCGGGCACTTCGGGATTAGGTGCGCGTGCAGGATCGAATGCACCTCGTTCTTGAGCCGCGTGCGATGCCGCACGACCTGGTAGCGCCGCGCCACCAGCCGACGCTTGCGTTCGGTCTCCGCGTCAGGCGTCCAGATCTGCGGCAGGTACCCGGCCGCCTGCAGACTGGCGAGCGTGCCGGCATCGATCTTGTCGGTCTTAACGTGAGCCTGGGCGATCGCCTTCACCTGCAGCGGATTGGCGATAATCACCCGTGCCACGAACGGCGCCAGAACCCGCGACACCGCCATGCTGTTGGCAGTCGCTTCGACCACCACCTCATCACTGGCCAGCAGGGTCTTGCCAAATCCCTCCAGCGCAGTCCGCGTCATATCGATGCGGCCCGCATGTCGGAGCCTGCCGTCCTCCCAAAACACCACCTCGCCGAAAGTTCGGTGGACGTCGATGCCAATCACCCGTCGCATTCGCACCTCCTGCCAGACATATGACGGGAGCTGCGGGCGACACGACAACTACGGATTCGCGCTCCCAGCGCAACCGGGCGAGTCGCAGAGGCGGCCAGCTACTAACTCGAGCTCTCGGCTCATCGAATAACATCGGCCTGCCCGCACTTCGTGCTCCCGGTGCCTCTGTCCCGATGGTCGCACCATACGCCACGATGTAGAACACCGCAGCGGGAACGTTGGCACCGAGACATCTCATACCGGTTACCAATCCGCTCGAACGGGTCAACGGCGAGATCAAGCGCCGAACCGAAGTGGTTGGCATCTTCCCGAATGAGGACGCCATCACTCGCCTGATCGGTGCCATCCTGCTCGAACAGAACGACGAGTGGACGGTTCAACGCGGCCGCTACATGACACTGGAAACCATCGCCCCGTTGGGCGATGATCCCGCCGTCAGCTTCCCGGCAATCGCCAGCTGACCGATCCGGCCCATGCCGGCGAACGTGGTGACCCGCACTCAGCTACACCACGCCACGGGACACGATCATGCCACAGTGTCCCGTGGCGTCGGCTCTGAGGCAAATAGCGGACGTTCAATGGCTCAACTTTCGCCTTTAGTGCGCCGCCCATACCAATTGCCAAGCAGGAGGATGAGTAATCCGGCCACCAGCATCGGGATCCCAGCAACATAGAGAATTTGCTGTGTGCTGAGATGATAAGCGAGCAAAACCCCAATCAGCAGCGGGCCGCCAATGCCGCCAAGTCTACCGATTCCAAGAGCCCAGCCGACACCGGTGGATCTGATCGCGGTTGGATAGAAAATCGCCGCCAATGCGATCACACTCTTTTGTCCGCCACTGATGCAGAAGCCGGCACAGAAAGCGGTCGGCACCATGATCCAGTTCGGTTTGTCCATCGTATAGCCAAACAAGACAACAAACAGGACGCCGGATAGATAAACCGTCGCCAGGGAGCCGTAGGGACCGATGCGGTCCATCGCCGGTCCGACCGCGAATGCGGCGACGATACCGCCGACGGTGGTCATGCTCGTGGCAAGCGCAACCGTGTTGAGAGAATGGCCGGCATTCGTCAGCATCGACGGCAGCCAGCTTTGCAGCGCGTAGAACTCGGCCAGATTGAGCATGAACACTATCCAGATCACCAGCGTTCCGGCGGCGCGCCCGGACGAGAACAGACTTCCGACGGCACTGCGCCGCTCGGCCGCTTCGGTGGTGAATCGCGTCGGCCCTTGCACGGGCAACGCACCGTCAACGCGACGCACCACACGCCAGACGGCATCCGGCTGCGCGTTTGTGCGGATCAGAAAGTCCATCGACTCCGGCAGAAACATCAGCGCCAGAATGGCGACGATCATGGGCGCGGCCCCACCGATCCATAGCATCGATCGCCACCCATATTCAGGGATAGCCCAAGCTGCGACGCCGCCGGCCGCCACAAAGCCCAGCGAAAAGCCGGCATAAATCGCCAGGACGAATGTCGCGCGCAGCCGCGCCGAACTGAATTCGGTCGTCAATGCGATGGCGCTGGGCACCACTGACCCGAGAGCAATGCCGGTAAAAAAGCGCAACGCAATCAATTCGGTGACATTGATTGTGAAAATTGTCGCAAACGTCAGCAAGGCGAAAGCAAACGTGGAGATGATAACGAGCTTGCGATGGCCGAAGCGATCCGAGAACGGCGAAACGAGCAGATAGCCGACCATCAGTCCAGTCAGGGCCGACGCAAAGATCGGCCCGAGAAGCTGCTTGGTGAGCCCCCACTCTTTTGCGATTGAAGGCGCCATGTAGCTGATGGCTTGCGTATCGAAGCCGTCGAGGAACATGACGAGGCCGCACAACAAAACGATGCCATACTGCGTGATACCAGTACGGCGGGAATTAATGAAGGATGGCACGTCAAAAGCAACCTCAGTACTCATTTCCTCACCTTTGCTGGCCAGATTATTTCCGGCCCGATTTTGACTTGATGACAGCGCAGCGATGTCGCCTCGCGCCGCTGGCGCGGAGAAGGACGGAAGTGGTCAGCCTGCGGCTCGAAAGACTTGCGGCTGGTTTGTATCGGAAGATCCACTTGGCACGAACGCATCGGCGTAGAAGCGGTCCCCGTGCAGACCACCACGCGCCTGGAATTCACTACGCGCGGCCTCGATCATCTTGGGATTGCCGCAAGCATAGACATGCCGGTCCGACAGATCGGGAAGATCCTCAAGAACGGCAGCGTGCACCAGACCACGACGCCCCCTCCAATTCGCGTCAGGCTCAGACAGCACCGGAACAAACGTGAGCCACGGATAGCGCCTTTCCCATTTCTCGCAGGTCTCCGCGAGGTATAGATCGGACCTGCTGCGTCCGCCCCAATAGAAGCGCACCTCGCGATTGAGCCTCCGCCGGATCATGTCATCGAGCATCGATTTCAATGGCGCGAAGCCGGTGCCGGTTGCGACGAACACGTAACGCGCTTGATCGTCTTCCCGCAGATGAAACTCGCCGAATGGCACTTCGACCTCCAGCTTGTCATCGAGCCGCAAGGACGCCAGCACTTTTTCGGAGAACGCGCCGCCGGGAACGTGCCGAATGTGCAACTGCACGCCGTCGCTCTCCTGCGGCGCATTTGCCATTGAAAAGCTGCGCTCGTCGCCATCGGGCGTGCGAATGCGGAGATATTGCCCGGCCTTGAATTTGGCGCGAATGCTGGCCGGGAAGCGCAACTGCAGGATGGCCACATCATCGGCCGGGCGCGACATACGAAACACCCGCGCCTGAATTTTCTTCCGTGCCAACGGATCGTGGCGCTGGATGCGGCGCGGTCGGATAGTGAGATCGGTCTTAGCGGTGGCCGTGCAGAACAGGACCTTGCCAGCCGGGCCTCTGATTTCTTTCGAGCGCTGCTTGACGTCGCCCTTGCTTAAAAAGCCTTCGCAGGACGCGCAGACGCCCTTTCTGCACGAGTAAGGCATCGTGTAGCCCGCGCGCTCCGCCGCGACGAGGATGGTCTCGTCGTCATTGCAGGTGAAGATGATGTCGGCGTCTTCAATTGCGATTGTGTGCGTCATGCCGTTTCCTTGAATTGGTTGGCACCAGCGACGAGCTGAATGCAGCGCAGGACGGGCGTCGGATCGGCGATGCCTCTGCCCGCGATGTCGAAGGCACTGCCGTGGCCGACGCTTGAAAACATTAGACCGGCGCCGATCGACATCGCGGCCGAATTCCGGCCCGCCAGTAACTTGATCGGGATGTGTCCCTGATCGTGATACATCGCCACGAATGCATCGAAGCCTTGATGACCAAGCATGAGGTCAGCGCCCACCGGTCCATGGATAGCGACGCCTTCCGCCTTCAGCCGTTCGATCAGCGGCTTGATGATACGGTCGTCGTCATCGCCAAAAAGACCGCCCTCGCCCGCGTGGGGGTTGATTCCGAAAACGCCAAGCCGCGGATGCGGAATGCCGAGATTTCGCAAGGCGTCGATCGTTGTGCGAATGGCGCGCTCAAGCAGCGTTGGCGTGATCCGATTAAGGGCGTCGAAAAGCCGCTCGTGCAAGGTCACATGAACGATGCGCAAGCCGGCGCCGACCAGCATGAGGAACACCTCATCCTCCGACACCTTCTTCAACCGCGCCAACAGACTCGGATAACCGGAAAACTTGATGCCAGCGGAGTTCACGTTGGTCTCGGAATGCGGACACGCCACGATGCCGTGGGCCCGCCCTCGCGTCATAAGGTCGAGCGCCGCCACGACATAAGCGACGGTGGCACGGCCACCCTCCGCACTCCCCTGCCCTGGCCGGAAGGCTTTAGCGTCCAAAGCCGCAACGGGATGATAAAGCAGCGCCTGCTTGTCAGCCGATGGCTCACCCTGCGTCAGCGGCCGCCCAGGTGCCAATTTGTCCGTGTAGAAGCGGATGACGTGCTCATCGCCAACCAGAATCGGACGCAATTCCGGCTGCGCCTCTGCGCACAGCATCGCAGCCTTGACGGCGATTTCGGGGCCGATGCCGTTGGGGTCACCAATGGTCAGCGCGACGGTTTTCGGCGTCATAGCGGCAGCGCCAGCAGCGTGTCGATCCGTGAGCTGTCACACACAACCGTGCGCTCGTGCAGTTGTGCTGTGCCATTCACGATCTCGTAGATATCGAAATAGCGACCGGTGGCGTAGATCGACGTGTCACCATCCTGCAGGATGCGCGCCACCATGAACGGTGTTTCGCTGCGCACTTTTGCTCCGTCCTCCGACAGGATCGATGGCAGGCCAAGGATGTGGCGATAGCTCTGCCGCTCGTAAATATTGGCTTCGCGTAACGCGGAGACGCGATCGGTCAGCATGCCGCGGGAGTTGGCGAACACGATGCCGCCCTCGAGCCCGTCGCGATAGTTCGACGCGGTGGTGATCTTGTACAGGCACGGACCGTGAAACAGGCTCGGCCAATCCTCAAGACGATCATCGTCGATGCAGCGGGCGTAGTCGGCCTGAGCTTTCGTGATGTATTGCAGAGAGTTGCCACTCATAGCGCAGTCCTCAGATCCCCATAATGGCGCGATACGCCTTCCAAAAGCCGCGCACTGACGCCTCGGTCACCCGACTCTCGCTACCTTTGGCATCGGCCCCACCCATTTCGAGGACCGCGCAATCGTCGCTTGCACCGGCAATGCCACGCTGCACGAAGCCTCCGACACAACCGTCTTCCATCGAGATGTACCCGGCAGGGCCAACGAGGTTGCCCTGCTTGATGCGCGTCAGACGCTGCTCGGGCGTGTCATCGGTGAAGCCGAGATAGGTCCAGTTCAGATCGGTCCTGTCGACCGTGCGCGGCACAATCTGGCGCACCGCGATCGCGTTCTGGATCTGCTGCAGCACGAATGTCGGAAACACCGACAGAATCTGCAGCGTGCAGCCGTCGTGATACTCATCGAAGCTCTCGAGCAAAGTTGGATCGGCGAGCTTGTACTCGCTCTCGGAGCGCAATTGCTGCTTGGCGTAGTCGACGTCCTTGTCTGCCTCACGATCGATCGCTGAATAGCTGACGTGATGTCCGCCGCTTTCATCAACGATGATCCCGCCTTTCATCGACAGCCGGTTCAATTCGAATGTCGTGAAGAAGAGATGCAGGATGCTCGCGTGATATGAGTCTTTGACGTTCTCCATGTAGAGCTTCCAGTTGTTCGGAAGCACTTGAGTGAACCGCCCGAGCACCACCGGTGTTCGGCCGCCGAGCACCCGTTCGATGCGGTTCATGATTTCTTCGCCGAGATATTCCTCGATCGACGGCACGTCTTCGGAGAATGAGCCGAAGATCAGACCGTGGATCATCGCGATGCGCAGCTTGCGCGGACCGTGCTGCGCCATCTTGAACGAGTCGGGCATGCCGCCCTTCCCCTTGATTCCATCTTTGAAAGCGACGCCTGTCAGGTTGCCCTGCGGGTCGTAATTCCATGCGTGATACACGCAACTGAAATCCTTGCGATGCTTGCCGCGGTTTTCCAGGCAGATCAGCGCGCCGCGATGGGCGCAGCGGTTTTCGAACGCGTAGATTTCATTGTCGGTATCGCGGGTGACGATCACCGGCGTGTCGCCGATGTGCGTCGTGAGGAAATCGCCGGGCTCCGCCAACTCAACTTCCAGCGCGAGGTAATGCCAATTCGGCCCCTGGAAGATCTTGCGCTGCTCCTCTGTGTAAACCGTTTGATTCTGAAACACCCAATACGGAACGCGGGTGAGCCCCTCCGGCCATTTGACCGGATTCGCTGGTTCCGGCGGGAAAACGATCTTGTTCATCGGCGCTCCTCACGCTTGACATCAGGTTAGATGTGTTCGAATATCGAACAAAGAACTATATTTCGAACACTTTGAGCTGCTCTGAGCGGGCTGTCAAGGCGGAGCTCGGCTATGACGATCGCGGAAGCCAAAGAGAAGCGTGAAGGAATGGCGGGGCTCGCAAAAGGCCTGGCGATCATCGAGGCGTTCTCGGTTCACCCGGTGATGAGTGTCGCCGACGCCGCGCGTGCATCAGGCGCTACGCGCGCAGCAGCGCGTCGATGCCTTCTCACCCTTGTCGAGTTGAATTACCTGGAGCTGTCGGGACGAGATTTCCGTCCCCTGCCTCGCCTGCGCCGGCTAGGCGGCATGATGTCCGAGCGCGACAAGCTTGTGCAAATCGCGCAACCGCTGCTGGAGCGCGCCCGCGATGAAGTCGCGGAATCGGTTTCGCTGGCGGTGCTGAACGACGATCAAGCACTCTTCATCGCGCGCGCGCAAGCCGAGCACTACGTCCAGACCGGCGTTCGCGTCGGTGCCTCTCTGCCGCTCTATTGCTCGGCGACGGGCCGCATTCTGCTCGGCCGCTACACCGATGATGACATCACGCGACGGCTCAGCCGGCATCCGCTGAGTGCGCGCTCGCCGCGGACACTGACCACCATCCCGGACATTCTGTCGGTGATTCGGGCCGCCGCGAAGAACGGCTATGCCATCAGCGACGAGGAGCTGGCGCCGGGAATCAGATCGATGGCCGTCCCAGTGTGTGCCGCCAACGCCGACGTCATCGCCGCCGTTAGTGTGAGTGCGGCCTCCGCCCGCGTCAAAGTCAGCGATCTGCGCAAACGTCTGCTGCCTGTGTTGCTCAACTGCGCGAATGAGATCGCAGAGCGGTTGAAAGAGCTCTGCTGAAGCACTTCGCCATTATTCGTACAGCGAAGGCGGTCATCGATGCATGATCGTTCCCACGCAGCCTTGATCGCTATGGTCCTAATGATGGCCTGCCGAACGTCGGCCCGGGCGCCGCTGATTGTCTATTGCACTCGGCCGTGAAGGGCGGCGCGCCCCCGCGGGAACGCGCATTGGTTGATAACAAGCAGCGCAACGAAAGTCGTCAAAATGCGAGCACCGTTTATCGAGAAATTGCCGAGAGAACATTCGGATCACGTCGATCTGCCCTTCTCCGCTGGGCGCTTGCGATCGTTTCGCATCCGCGGTCGCAACGGCGATGTCAGCGTGACGTTTGCCATCGCTTTCGTTATTTCTGACCGCACCGAGTAGCGGAGCCAATAGCAGGTAGGTTCATGGCGACATCCGCGCTCCTGCGAGGGCGGGATTCTTGCAGACGACGAGGCATCGTTGGTGCCTTACCACAGCAGCGATGCGCCAGTTGGTCCGAGGCCCGGAGACCGTTAGGCGCACCTGGCCGGCGCGTGGAATCAAATGTCTGGCACGGTCGCGTGCGGCCGGCATCCGGGCGCAAGCGAACGCACCATCGCGAACGCCGCGCCCGGCACTCCCGCCGCTAAGGGAACGTCAGGCCGAAAGCGGCCGGATCGGGCTGCTCCCCTTTCCGGGGGACGAAGAAGCGCTCCAACCCGCCCGGCACGAAGCTGAGCAGCAGGGTCGCTTGGTCGCCCACCACTTCGATGGTATGCGGCACACCACGGGGAAGAGCCGCGTAAGCGCCCGGCCCCACCTCGACGCGGGTATCGCCGACCCGCGCGATTAGTTTCCCTTGGACCACGTAGAGCAGCTCGTCCTCTCGAGAGTGGGTGTGCAGCGGCGGTTCCTCCCCGGCCCGCACCGTGTACAGGACAGCGCCGTATTCGCCTCCGGTCTGGCTGCTCTCCACTTTCATCTCGACGGTCGAGCCCCCGCTCGAGGTCACCGTCTCGCCGCCGCGGGGCGGCGTAAGAACCGGCTGCTTTACTGACATTTGTAGCCTCCTGATTGTGGACCCTTGTACGGGATCGGAGTGACGGCAAAAGGTTGCCGCTCACGCTCGTCAACATGGAATTACGCGCGATGAACGGGAAATGACGTCGCGCCATGAAGTCGATAGCCGGGCGTTATGATAAACGTAGGCACGTGAACACCTCTTCGCGTCGTCAAGAGTCCGCTCAGGCGAGTGCTGGCACACGGAGGCGCCACACCCCGTCCGCAGCGTGCCAAGCGTCGCTCAGCCATTCCGATAACGGTCGGCTATCGACTCCATGGCGAGAGGTGATTTTCCTTTAGACCGTCATAGACTCACTCTTCGAGCTGTAGTCGCCCGCCTCCATTTGCGGGCCGAAGTCGGCGTTCCGTTCAAGATCGCAGCCCAGGAGGTCCGACATGCAGATCAAAGAGACAGCCCACGTTTCCTTCCCGGGCGTGGTCGAGAGCCCTCCGCTGGAGGATGTTGTCGTGCTCGCGGACAGCGCCGACGTCGCAATTGGCGTAAAGCGCGTATTCGGTGCGAGGATGCGGAGCGTCCGCGATGACGACAACGGCCTGATCGGGTCCAGGTGCGTGGAGATTCCGATTGTCGGGCGTGGCGGCGAGATCTCCGGAGTCATGTGCCGGACCGCCCCACAGTCCGACACGCGCGCCGTGCGCAGGCCGGAGGGACCGGAGGCGATCCGGGACTTAGCGCAGTTCGTGGTTCACGACATCAATAGCCTTCTCGCCACGATCGGTAGCGGCCTGCGGCTGCTCGAGTGCCAGAACGACGCGGCATGCCGAAAGGCCATCATCAGCAAGATGCAGCACGCGATCACGCAAGCAGCGTCGCTCAGCCGTCAGTTCCGCGACGCTGCGCGATCGCGCGCCGAGTCGATTGGCGGGCTGGTCGCGGGCAGCCGCCTTGTAGGGGTAGCGGGCAAACTGGACCAGGCGTTGCGTCCCGACATCACGCTCTGCGCCGATATCGGCCCTGACTTATGGGACTTCGACGCTGCCCCAGAGGAGTTGTACTTCGCGCTGCTGAACCTCTGCCGGAACGTGGCCGACTCTATGCCGAACGGTGGCACTATCTGCCCCAGAGTACGTGACGCAATGTTGCCAACGCGATGCGCTCACGACTGGACTCCTGCATATCGCACCAGATCGACGATCCTCCTTTGCAGGAATCCGCCTCGATTCAGCGTCAGCGAGTTCGCTAGAATGAGTGGACCGCCCAATTCAAGTAGGCACCAAAGCCGCCCACCCTGCTGATAGTTCTGGCGCAGCAGGAAGATGTTGTACGCCACGGCATAGTGAAGAATTGGCGTCAATTCAGAACCCTTGGAGGCGATCGCCTCGGAAAACTCCTCCTGGGGCACTCCTATGGCGTTTGCGCCGCCACCCGGCAGCCAGGCGTTCGGAGCCACGCTTTCCTTTACGCATTCGGCCGCCATTGCCGAGGCCATCTTACGGATAGTGGCAGCGAAGGGAAACTTCCACTCTTCAATTATCTGTTTCGCCCTCTTGGTTAGAATATCGTCTTGAGAGTCCGGCGAGAGTACCGGCTGATCGCCGTTGATGATCCTGGCCTCCATTCGATCGACGAGCGAACCTGCAAGGTGCAGGAACAGCTCCGCATTTTCGGAGCTTGCGTCGCTGATAGAAGTCAGCCCGTAATGCAGAGCCCGAGAGTAATTGTGCCGCAGCCAGACTCGTGCACCGTTAGCGATGTCGGAATCAACGGTCATCGAACGTCTTGGCTCCGGGTTGTTATCTTCCACTCCCTCAAATAACGACTGTTGAGGGACCTGATTTACGTAGCGATGCATCATGATGCGGAGCATGACGGCACGGACTTCCGGTCCCAGGTCCTGGTTCTTAGCCCCAGCAGCATACCGCTCGATCTCTTCGACAAAAATATCTCGACGCTTAACGGCGATCCTGAGCGAGATTCTCGCCTTCTCCACTTCGTCCTCTATCCTCCGCACAGTCTGAGGCGGGAGTCGCGGCGCTTCCGTCGACAGCAGACTCGCGAATGTGTTGTTGCGCCGCTCAAACACCGGATGGCGACGAAGATAGCGGTCGGCCATACTGCGGGCCATCCGTCTGAAGGCTGCACGGGAGCCTTGTAGGTTGTCCGTCTTGTTCAGAAAAATGTCGATGTAATCCCGGCGAGGCGACACCTCTGGCTCGAACGACACTTCCGTGTCGCCGAGTGCTATCTCGGGTTTGAGACGATCGATGCGCATCATAATCCAGCGCGCGATTCTAATTTCGCGCCGGGCCAAGTCCCTGAAGACCAATTCAAATTGTTCGGGCGCCAAATTGTGCGCGTCATCGAGCATAACGAGAATGCGGCGGGTATCTAAAGATCCGTCCGGCCACTCAATTTGCACGGCCTCGATAACGTCAAAAGGTCGGAATGGCTTCACAGCGTCCGGATGTAACAACTCCTCCTTCGGAGGCACAAGACTTGCGCCGACCTCGTAAACAGCCCGTTCAACTGATCGCGCGCGCGCTACTATTGCATCAGTATCCGATCCACCAATGCTCTCAAGTGATGCGCCTGCGTCGCTCCTGATCACAAAGCCAATCTTGCCAGAAAAACGAGAGCGCTCGAGATTTCTAACGAGCCCCAGAACCGCACGCGCCTGTATCAGCGCGAGCACGAGCTTGGTCTTAAGTGCAGCGTCGTACGGCAGCTCCCAAAAGTCGCGATATTCAGACAAAGAATGCGTTGCCTCGGATATCAACTTGCGGGCCGCGTCCGTTACCAGTTCCAGTGAATCCCAGGCTTCCGGTAATATTTTAAGCAACGCTGCAACGTGGGGCACGTGCCGCTCACTTTTTTCAGCGGGTCCCAGGGTTCGAGCCCTGGTGTGCCCGCCAAAAAATATCCTAAAAGTCAAACACTTGTAGACCAAGCGACGCTTCGGTGATCGCCCGTAGTTGCGTGGGGCACCGTTGGGTCACAAAAGGCTCCGGTTCTATTTCCTCTCTGCGTTGTCCCTGCAGGCTCTCGCAACGAACGGTTACAGCCGGTACAATTTGGAGTTTTCCGCCGCTGCGATTCGCGCTGGGGCGAAGCGATTATTACAGGCGATGAATTTCAATGAACGAGGCTTTGGCACTCAAGCTTCTGAGACAGATCATGGGCTGGAGCGAGGAGACCGCTGTCGAAGAGTACAGATGGGTTCGCCTCATGGCGTCGTTTAAGTACGACGGTTACCGCGATTACTTGGCCGGCGCCCGTTTCCCTGAAACATTGGCGGGATGGCTGATGCAGTTCAAAGCCGAAGATCGGGCCGCCGCCTATGTTTTCGTTAAATCGAAGCTTCTGTACTTCGGTCCTCTCGAGATCGTGCGCTTGGTCGACCAGTTCTATCCGCGCTTTGTAGAACGGAAACTGCGGGCCGCAGCGGCGGCAAAGTTCGATATTCCGTCATACTTGGTGATGACGCAGGAGTCGTTCAGGAACGAGTTCTTCAGGGAGTTGCGGCGCACACTTTTCATCGGCCTCAGCGACGGAGCGAGGATCGACATGCTGCGGCGTTCCAACGCGGGTGTCCTTGTCAACGACCAAATCGTGCTTGCCACGCACATCGACGAGGACAAGTGGCGTGACCTCGGTTCGAAGCTTAAGGAGAATAAGCTTTTTGCGGGCGAAAAGAATCCGAGATTCGATCGGGTTTGGCTGATCGATGATTTTACGGGATCCGGCACGAGCTTTCTTCGACCGGACAAGAAAGGCGGCTGGACCGGGAAGCTCTACAAGTTCCGACAGGCGCTAGAGAAGGCCCGCGCTACCATGCCCGCCGTTTTTCCACTAACCGAGGACTTCTCACTCCACATCCATCACTACATTTCGTCCGCGCAGGCGCGCGACGCAATTCTCGGACGGATCGAAACCGTGAAGAAAGAGTTGGCAGGCGATTGGTTCGCAAACGTCGAGGTTGAGGAAGGATTTTTACTGCCTGACTCGGTGCGCATGACGGAAGAAACCGATCCGGAGATGTGGAAGATTTGCGATGATTACTATGATCATGGCTTGTACGAGCAGTTGAAGGAGCATCTCGACCAATCGAAGCAAACGCATATTCGGCATGGCTATGGCAACTCAGCATTGCCCGTTGTTTTGGAGCACAATTGCCCCAACAACGCGATAACGCTGCTTTGGGCTGAAACGGATGGATCGCAGCAGAGCCATCAAATGCGCCCGCTCTTCATGCGCCGCCACCGTCATTCGTAATCGGAATTTTTATGGCCAATCCCTTCGATAAACGCGCAACCGAATATTTAAGAGACGACGAGGCTGGGTTTCTGTCCGTCGTAAGTCCTGAGCCGCTTCATACCTATCTGAAGGGCTACGCGAAGCGGGGGTTGTTTGAGAAGTTAGTGCGCGTTATCGGGTCGCCCGGATCCGGCAAAACCACGATGGCTACGCTTATCGAAGCGCGGATGGTTGCTGCGGTTCTGGCGGATCCCGATAAAGAAGACTACCGAGACATCATTGATGCTCTTGGCGAGTGCGGAGTCGTTGAAAAAGGCAAGCAGGCTGTTGCTGGTGTGCGCCTTCCGATGGAGGGTGATCACGCGGTCTGAACTGCGCGCAAGTGCTGGACGGGACACCGCCCCCCGCGGCCCACGGCGTCTCGGTTCTAACCGTTTTGATTCTGCGGATGGTGAAGCGTGGAGATCATGCAGGAGAAGTGTGGTACGAACCGTGGTACCACGAACGCGTGAGTCCAGATCTTTTTTGTTAACGTATTGAATGAGCGGCCCGAGACATAGGTGACAGAACGTACCGGGCACATGGGTTACACTTTCCGCTTTTGTTCTGCGGGAGGTGTGGATGCCGTGGAAAGCGAGTTCGGTAATGGAGGAGCGCCTTCGCTTTGTCGCCCGCCTGTTGGACGGGGAAGCCATGACGGATGTCTGCCGGGAGTTCGGCATCTCCCGTAAGACCGGCTACAAGATTTTCGATCGCTACAAGGAACATGGCCTGGAGGCGCTGAGCGACCGCTCCAGGCGGCCGGTTCGCTACGCCAATCAACTGCCGGCCCAGATCGAGACGCTGATTGTCCAGCTCAAGGCCGAGAAGCCGCATTGGGGGGCCCGCAAGATCCGCGAACTCCTGGTGCGACGGCTCGACGGCGATGTCCGGGTGCCGGCCAAAAGCACCATTCATGCGGTGCTCGATCGCCACGGCCTGGTCAGGCGGGGCGGCGGGCCGCGCCATCGCGCGCGCGGCACGTCGCTATCGCAAGGGACTGCCCCGAACGATGTCTGGTGCGCCGACTTCAAAGGCGAGTTCAAGCTTGGCAACAGCCATTACTGCTTCCCGCTGACCGTCAGCGATCATGCCGCGCGCTTCCTGCTGCTGTGCGAGGCGCTCGACTCCACGCGCGAGGAGCCTGCCATGACCGCCTTCGAGCGCCTGTTCCGCGAGCGCGGCCTGCCGCTTGCCATTCGGTCCGACAATGGCGTGCCGTTTGCCAGTCCCAATGCCTTGTTCAATCTTTCCAAGCTCTCGGTATGGTGGCTCCGCCTCGGTATCGCCATCGAGCGCATCAAGCCAGGTCATCCGCAACAAAATGGCCGGCACGAGCGCATGCACCTCACCCTCAAGAAGGAGGCCACCAGGCCGCCTGGCTTCAACAGCCTGCAACAGCAGGAGCGCTTCGATGCCTTCGTGCACGAGTTCAATACCGAGCGCCCCCACGAGGCGCTCGGCATGAAGTGCCCTGCCGAGGTCTACACGGCCTCAGCGCGGGCCTATGCCGGCCTGCCGGAGTTGAGCTATCCCTTCCACGACCGCGACGTCGTCGTCACTGCCTGCGGCCGCCTCTGCCTGCATCGCAAGAGGATCAACATCTCAACCGTCCTGGCTGGCCAGAAGCTCGGCATCAAGGAGGTCGACGAGGGCATCTGGCTCGTCAGCTTCATGCATTACGATCTCGGCTATTTCGATCTCGAACAGAAGACCTTGCAACCTCTCGATAACCCGTTCGGTCCGAGGCCCATCACCGATGTCCCCGCCACGACCACGGCGCCCTGACGGAGACGCGCTCTTGTGCATTCTTGGCATGGAAGGCCACTTGCTTGGCTCCGCTGTCGCGGTCAACCCCCGAAGCCCGAAGGGGCGCGGCACGCGCGGGGTTGACGGCGATAGCGCGAGCCGAGCAAAAATAGCCGTGCCATGAATGCGTCACGCTGAAATGCAGCAGATTGCAGGCCATCTCAATTTGAAGCGAACTTGGAGCAGATGACTTTGAAACCCCGCGACAACCCGATCGGCACGAGGTTGTCACCCATCTCTTAGGTACGTTTCGTTACCCATGTCTCCGGGCCGGACAGAAATCGCTTGGTAGCGGGGGAGCGCTACCGCCTTTCCCCACACCAACCAAACCTACGATATCTTATCCCGTCCTTCGCATGAGGCAGTCCGCTAGATCCGCGCTAAGCTCTTATGAATGCATTTGGTGGCGTACTTGGAAGCGTGACGAACCTCGGTATCTGACTAAAGCGGCAGAATTCGGGAAAAATCGAACAGTGGCTCATGTTCGTCGACACCTTCGTACAGCCGGCCACAATTGCCGAGACCACTCCGCTGGCTGCGCAGTTTCTATTCGGAAAGCACTGGGCGCCTCCCAGCCTTGACTGACCGTTGCCCTCCGAAGGCAAAGGTCACACGTCCAAATCGTGTCGCCGATCCAGCACCATGTCCAGATAGTCGTCCTTGCGCCGGCTCAGAGCGGTGTTGCTCATGCTCGCTCCGTCCGTCGCCCCGGGCGACGGCGTTGCGTCGGACCGAACCGCGGCAGCGCGCGCACGCCACCGCCTCCCGCGCGTTCAGGCCGGCGAACGCTGGCCTCGCCCCGCAGAGTCGCTGCGGTAGCGGCTGGCCGAGGTCTGGTAGTACCGCGCGCAGATGGCCGCCATGGCCTCGATCAACGATCCCCAGGGCGCCGGAAAGCGTTCTTCCGCCATCACCCGGTGCAGCATGCGCGTATAGCCGGCCAGTTCGTCGCTGAGGAACTCCACCACAGGCATAGCTGGATAGCGCTGCAGCAGCAGGATCGCCGCGTTGTCGGCCTCGCCAGCTGACGTGTCCTTGTCGCGCCCATGCAGATCGTTCTGCAGGCGCCCTATCGCGGAGATGAGCCGCAGGACCTGGCGAAACGCCGGACGCGCGCGCAAGGTCGCCATGTCCAGCCCCCACAGCAACGACAGGCAACAGAACACGTTGGCGTAGGCTATCGAATCGATGCCGTTATGCAGGTACTCGGCGTAGGACCAGCGTTCCGGCCCTGCCGCCTGCGCGTGTCCGGCGCGGAGCGCCGCGCAGTAGCGCCTGGTATCGGCGAGAAGCTGAGCATAGTCGCGATGATCGTAGGCTAGCGCGGCCAGCGAAGCGCGCAGCACAGCGCAGCCCTCGAATCCGGGGAGCGCGCACGGCTCGCCCTGCCCCAGCGCCTGCTCCACCGCGGCGAGCTGCTCCGGCACGATCAGGCCAAGGTCGTTGCAATCGTCGAGCCAGAACAGCAGCGCCAGTTCGCGATAGAACGCCAAGATCAGTGTTTCGTCGTGCGGATCGCGACCGGTGCGGACGCTTATGTCGCGCAGGCTCGGGCGGATACGCTGCAGAATGTACTGGCCGCCGTTCACCGCTTCTACGGCATGCTCGTCGGCGAACCCGGTCAGGGTACGCCCCCACTCCAGCACCTGATGCAGCGCGCGTTCTGCCTGGATCATGGCGTCGCTCCTACTCTCTCGGTCAGGACGGGCCGCCCCAACGAAGCGCCAGCCACAAGCCGGCGAGTTCGGCCACGCGCACGACCCGAGTAGGGCAATACAGTTCCTTGCCGATCCACAATGGCGTTTTCGCCGCATGGCGGGCGAGCATCCACTCTAGCGCACGCGCCACCACCTGTGCGATGCGCCGGCGCCCTGGGGTTTTTTCTCTCTCGTCCATCACGCGTAATGCGAACAACGCATAGGCGGTTTCCTCGAATGTGGACGCGCGACCGGCGCCCCAGCCGCCGTCGCCGCGCTGCGCCCGCAGCAGTGCCGCCAGCGCGCGCTCGTCCCGCCACTCGGGCTTGCCTTGCGCCAGCGCAGCGACCGCATGCGCGGTGGGATACAGCCACGAAACGTGCCATTTTTCGTTGTCCCAGAGACCGTGCGGGTTGCGACTGGCCTCGACGTAGGCGCTGGTGCCGGCGGCGGGCTTTCCCAGCAGTCGCAACGCATGCAGGGCGTGGATGTTGGTCGACAGCGAGGCATTGCGCTCGCCGGGGAAGGTGACGAACAGCTCGCCGGTTTCAAAATGGCGCAATGCATCGACCGCCGCGTCGCGGCCTGCAATGTGCAGGACGCACAACGCAATGGCGGTGTCGTCCGCATCAGCTGCGAAATGCAAGGCGGGGCCTAGACCGCGCACGCTCAGGCGGGCGTCGAGCTGTGCGACAATCACGCGGACCGGCTCGGCGAGCCCGGGATGCGCGAACAGTCCGGCCAGATGCAGGGTGTACAGCGACCAGCATGGCTCGAAAACATTGATCGGCCAGACGTTGGGAACGACGCCTTCGACGCCGCTGCGCGTCGCCCGCGATGCCATCCGGAGATACGCATCGGCGCGCCCGGCCTGCGGCGTGCTTCCCCGCGTCATGGCGTGCGCAAGCCACGCGGCAGTGGCCGCAGGACTGATGCCGATGCTGCCATCGTCATCCGGGCATGCGGTCGTCGGCGACGTCCCCCAGGCCTCCCAGGAGTGTAGCAACGGATGGCCGCTCGGCAACATCGCCGCCGCCGCCAGCTTGTCCAGGCACGCTTGCCGCAACGGCAACAGCGCTGGATGGCGCGGAAACGCTACGGTACCCAGCAAGGATGCGGCCTCACCGCAAAGCTGCGGCAGGATCAGCTCCGCGCCGATCGGCGCGTCTTCCGGCACCGCATGCGCGTAGGGATCGGGCTGGCGCTGGAGGAACCGGGTTGCCGCCTGGACTGCATCGGCAGCACCGGGAAGAGGATCGGCACGCTGCAATGCCAGTAACGCTGCCCAGGTGGACGCATGGCGGAACAGCGGGAAGTCCGCGCTTCCCCATCCGCCGTCGGCCTGTTGTTGCGCGATGAGCCACGCGTACGCGTCCTGCCGACCGGTGACGTTGCCGTGGAAGCGCAGCGCCCGCGCCGTGTCGTAGACAGACGGGCCGACGCTGCCACCATCGCTCACTTCGCTCAGCAGGACGCGCAATTCGGAAAGGATCTGTTCGGACAGCACGTTCACGCTGGATGTCCCTTATGCACACCAGTGAAAAGAACCGGGATCGGGCAGACGCCGCGGATGTCGCGGCGTCGCATAGGCAGCGCCGGACGGCCGCCCTGCTCCGGCGCGGCGACGGTCCCCGATGCTGGCGCCGGTCCGGCGCGTAGGCTTGCGCGCAGGCCGCCGCGTACGCCGCGGCGGGCAACCGCTGCGATCTGGACCGCGATTTGAACAAAGTGCAGCATGGACCTCTGTCGCCGGTCGATCGCTGCGGCACGGGGGGCGTCTCCACGCGGGCGCGCTCATGCGCATGACGCGTGCTTGGATAGATACGCGTTGGCGCGCTGTAGGAGTTGTGCCAGCCGTTCAGCACGCGACCCCAGCGGCGCGATCGCCTCCCCGGCATCGCGCAACAGATCCAGCGCGAACTGGCGTGCTGCCGGCAGGCCCATGATCGACGCGCAGGTCGGCTTCTGCGCCGCCGCGTCCTTACCGGGGGTCTTGCCCAGCGTCGCGATATCCGCTGTCACGTCGAGAATGTCGTCGATCACCTGCAATGCCAGGCCGAAACAGGCGCTGTAGTGATCGAGCGCACAGTACAGCGCAGCGTGCGCGGCATTCTCTGCGACAGCGCATAGCGCGCCCATGCGAACGGACGCGCGCACTAGCGCTCCGCTCTTCATCTGGTGCATCGCCAAGATCCTGTCCAGCTCGACGTGCTTTCCAACCAGCGACAGGTCCCTGGCCTGCCCGCCTGCGGCACCCTCGGCTGACACCGCCTGCGCCAGTTCGCGCACAAGCGCGATACGGCTCTCGCCCGGCGCGCCGAGGCTCGCCAGGGTCAGGAAGGCGTGCGCCTGCAGCGCATCGCCGACCAGGATCGCAGTAGCTTCGCCGAACTTGACGTGCACGGTCGGAAGGCCGCGGCGAAGCACGTCGTCGTCCATCGCGGGCAGATCGTCGTGGACCAAGGTACAGGCGTGCATCATCTCAATGGCGGCGCCGACCTTATCTAGGATGTGCGCCGGCGCGTCGGCCAGTGTGCCGGCGGCCAGACATAGCAAGGCGCGGGTGCGCTTCCCCCCATGCAAGGTGGCGTAGCGCATCGCGGCCATCAGCTCGGTCTCACCGTCATGCTCGGCGCAGAGAAGACGCGCCAGCACCTGTTCGACCCGGTTTGCGCCCTCATGCATCCAGATCTCGGGCAGCAGCCCGCCGGATGCGTCGCGCGCCTGAGCGCCCAATCCGCCGAGCGCGGAATCACCAGTTATGTCATCCTGTGGCGTAGAACCGGGCTGCATGTTGTTCATGTCCTTGTCCCTGACAGGCGAGCCGCCGCGGTATTGTCTGCGTCGCACCGTGCGCGCGCGGAGTGCAGCAATGCCGCGCGTAGCCGGCACTGCTGCCGCGCCACAGGGGCATGTGATGCCAGCTCATGAGAATCCGATGCGTATAGTCATGGACGGATGTGCGGTCGGGTAATAGCGCCGGCCTTTTTCGACACCGCTCAGCAACCGCGGCCGCGCCCCGCCCTCGTGCATGGTCAGCGCCAAGGCGATGCAGAATTGCACCAGTTCCAGCCATGCCAGGTGGTAGCCGATGCAGACGTGTGGGCCGGTACCGAACTGCAGCATGTCCACCGGCCGGATCGGCTCGGTGCGTTCCAACCACCGCGTCAGGCGAAACTGATGAGGCGCCTCGTACAGCAGCGCCGAGGTCGAGAAATGCAGCACCGGGATGCATAGATCGGTGCCCGCGCGAATGCGCCGTTGGCCGAGTGGCAATTCACGCACTGCGCGACGCACCAGGAGCGGCGTCGGCGGATGCATGCGCAGCGTCTCACGGAACAGCGCTTCGGCGACCGGACACTGCGCCAAGTCCGCGTGCCGGGTCGGCACCGCGCCCACGCGTTGCGCCTCCTCGACCAGAGCGTCCCATAGCCCAGGCTGCCGCGCCAGCTCGATTACTATCCAGGCCATAGTCGAGGCCGTGGTGTCGTGACCACCGAGCAGCAGCAAGCGGATATTGGCGACTAAGACCTCATCGGAGAGCGCATCGTCGCTGCGATCGAAGGCGCTCACCATGTCGTTGATCAACCCGGTGCGCGCGGCATGTTCGCGCGCGTCGCGAACGAACTCCCGCAACCGCGCATCGATCCAGTCTCGGGCGGCGCGACCGCGCCGCAAGGGCAGTCCGGGCAGGTCGACCGGGGGCGCGACGATCAACTGCAGCAGTTGCCGGTACTTGCGACGCCATTCCGGCAGGTCCTGCGCGGGGATTCCCATGAGGCTGAAGATGAGTTTGAGCATTAGATCGCCGGTTTCGCGCAGGATGGTTACGTCTCCCCGGTCGCGCCACCTCTGCACCCACGCCCGGATGACGGGCGCGAACAGCTCGCCGATGCCAGCCTGGGTTAGCCCCGTGGGCAGGAACGCCGCCTGGATCGCACCGCGCGCCTGCCGGTGCGCGCCGCCGTCCTGGGCGACCAACGTTCCACCAAACAATTCGGGCGCGATATCTTCGATCAGCGCCGAGGACACGTCCTTGTGCCGGAGCAGTGCGATCGCATCCGGATCCAGACAGGTCACCATGTGTCCGGCAGGGCCGAAGTCCAGCCAGAAGTGACTGCCCAGCGTCCGTTCCGCACGCCGCAGCAGGCGCGGCAGGTCGCAGACGATGGCGGGAAGGTGCCCGACCAAGGGGAAAGCGCCGGGCACGACCGGGATGTCGTGCCGCAGCCGATCTCGACGGTTCAGCGGGTTGAGCAGCATGTCCATCACCAGCGCGGCGACGCAGCCGCTTCGGTGGTCTCGCCGGAAGGCGGCGCGGCGCGGCTGTTTCCACCGTCGGCGTACGTCGGCACATGCGCCAGCATGCCGCCGTCGATGCACACCACTTGGCCGGTGATGAACGCAGCATCGTCAGAGAGTAGGAACGCCACCAGCGCGGCCACGTCCTCGGGGCTGCCGACGCGCGGCAGGAGCTGGTGCCGGCGCAGATGCCGTTGCATGCACTCGTCCAGCTTGGCCAGGAGACGCTCGGTCATGATGAGACCTGGCGCAACCGCGTTGCAGCGGATCTGCGCATGACCGTACTGGGTGGCGAGCGAGGCCGATAGCATGTTCATCGCCGCCTTCGATGCGGCGTAGGACGTCAGCGTGGTGTCACCGCTGAGCCCCTGGCACGACGACATGTTGACGATCGCGCCACCGCCGCGGGCGATCATCCCTGGGATGGCCCGCCGGCAGCAGAGCAATGTGCCGCGCAGATTGGTTGCCATGGTCTCATCCCAGACCGCCAGGTCCAGGTCGAGGATCGCGCAGTCGCGCGGGGTCAGATGCATGGCGCCCGCATTGTTCACCAGGAGATCGACCGCACTGAAGTGCCGCTCCGCCGCATCGAACAGCGCTGCCACAGCCTGCGCCTCGGCGATGTCGATGGCCAGAGCCAGCGCGTGGCCCGCCTCGGCCGCGATTTGCGCGGCACACGTCGTGGCCGCCGAACCATTGATGTCGGCTACCACCACTCTGCCGCCCTCGCGCGCGATGGCTAGGGCGCATGCCTTGCCGATCCCGGCGCCGGCGCCGGTCACCACGGCCACCTTGCCTTCAAACCGTCCCATGGTGTCCTCCTGGATTGCGTTGGTCTCTCGCGGCATGCCGCTCCGTGTCCGCCGGAGAAGGCGCACTGTCGGCGCTGGCGCGCTCGTCACCGCGAGTTTCGCTTCTGATGACTCGAATGGCGGCGACCGGGCACTGGCTAGCTGCGAGCCGCACGGCCGCGTGCAGCGCCTGCGGAACTGTCGCCCGGCACACTTCGGCCACGCCGTCCGATTCGCGCTGGCGAAAAATACCCGGTAGCGTCAGCGCGCACTGTCCGCTGGTTCCGCACAGATCCTGGTCGACTAAGACTCGCATCACAGCCCCTGCGCATGCAGCCGCACCGGAAGCGCGCGGAACGTCCTAAGGAATGCGGAGGGCTCCCGGGTCGGCAGCTCGGCCAATGCCAGCGTGGGGAAGCGCGCCTGAATCCGCGGCAAACTTTCGGCCAACTGCACCCGGGCCAGTTGCGCACCGAGGCAGAAGTGGATGCCGTGACCGAAGCTCAGCATGATCTTCCCGTCGGTCGACATGCCGGGACTAGTGCCGTAGAACCGGGCAGGATCGAAGCGGTCGGGATCGGCGAAGGCGTCGGGGTCGCGATTCCCAGATGCGATCAGCACGCGTACGTCCGCGTTCTTCGGGATCACCACGCCGCCTAATTCGATGTCGTGCTGGGCGATACGCGGAATGGAGCTGAACATGGCGGGCGCGTCGCAACGCAGGACCTCTTCGACGAATGCCTTCACCCGAATGGCGTCTCCCTGCAGCCACTGCCGCTGTTCGGGATAGGCCAGCATCGCCAGGACCGCATGGTCGATGGTCGCAGCAGTGGTGGCGAAGCCACCCAGCAGCATGCCCCACAACATGCTGATCAACTCCGCATCTGAAAGCGTGTCGGCATCATCGTCGTGTGCGAGGACCAGCATCGACACGATGTCGTGGCACGGATCGGTGCGCTTGCTCTGTATGAGAGCGCCGAAATAGGCCTTCACTTTGGCACTGGCCGCGTCCGCCGCGGCGAGCCGGGAATCGCTGGCGTGTGGGCTCAGGCCTTCCAGAATGGCGCCGATGCCCGCGGCGAGCCCGAACATGTCGTCCCGAGGCATGCCAAACAGTTCGGCGAAGACCAGTATGGGCACGGCCAGCGCGAATTCCCGATGCAGGTCCACGGCCTCCCCGCGCTCCAGCGCGGGCGCCAAGCCGTCCAGCCGCGCTTCGACGATCCGCGCGATGCTCGGCCGCAGGTTGTCGATCTGGCCCATGGTGAAATCGCGCGAGATCAGCCGGCGCAGATGCGTATGCGTCGGTGGGTCCTTCATCGCTAGCGTGGAGGCCAGCAGATTGAGCGACAGGCTGGTCGCCGCATGCGGAAAATAGCGCGCCAGTTCGCCCGGCGCCGGTCCCCGAAACGCATCGCCCGTGGCCTTGAGGGCCCAGTAGATGTCGGCGTGGCGGCTCAACAGAAAGAGGCCCGACGCCGCGCGATGCACCGGGTCGTGCTCGCGCAACCACCGCATGAACGGATACGGGTCGTGGACCCACGCCGGCGACCCGAGTTCGGCGAAGGCGTCCCGGCATGCTGCCGTGGTTTCTTGCACGTCCATCTTTGTTACCGGTTAGCTGGCTGATCTGACCGGTGCACGGCAGGTGCGCCGGCAAACCGCGGATACGGATCGCTTCCCCCAGCGCTGCTCCATCACCAGAAAACCGGGAACTCCTCGAACCCGCCAGTGATGATCTCCTTGCGCAACCTCAATTGTTCAGGCGCGACGGCTAGGCGCAGCGCGGGAAAGCGCTGGAAGATCGAACCGAACACCGCCTTGAGTTCCAGCCTGGCCAGCTCCCCGCCGATGCAGGAGTGCGGCCCGTAGGAGAACGCCAGGTGCGGCTTTTCCTGGCGCCCGATGTCGAAGATTTCCGGCTCGTCGAAATGGCGCGGATCGGACGATGTTGCCGGCAGGCCGACCAGCACCTTGCTCTCGGCGGGAATATGCACGCCCGCGATGGTCACGTCGGTCCTCGGATAGCGCATGATGCCGTCCCAGCCCGCGCCCGGCGGGTACATGCGCAGGATTTCCTCCACCGCGCTGTCCACCAGGGATGGATCGCCGACCAGGCGCTCGCGCTGTGTCGGATGGCGGAACATGGCCAGTAGGCCGCATTCGATCTGGGCGACGGTGCTCTCGTGCCCCGCCACCAACATGCCTGCCGCCAGGCCTATCGCTTCTTCCTCGGTCGACTTGCCCTGGGTCGACCGCCGCGAGCAGATCAATCAGCAGGTTGTCGCCCGGATCCTGGCGCTTATCCCGCATCTTGTCGCGAATGTAGGCGCGCAGCTCTTCCCAAGCCAAGCGCGACACGCTGCGCGGGCCGCTTTCATGCTGGTGCGTCATCACTTCGTCGGACAGGCGAGCAAAAAGGGCATGATCCTCGTAGAGCAGGCCCATCAGGGCGCTGATGACCATGGCCGGAAGCGGGAACGAGAGGTGGCGCCGCAAGTCGGCGGGCTGGCGCTGGACTGCCAGGTTCTCGAATAACTGCGCAGCGATCGCCTCGACATGCGGCGCCAGCAGCTTCACCCTGCGGCTGCTGAAAGCCGGGGCAACGAGCGTGCGTAACCGGACATGCTCGCCCCCCTCGTGCGAGACGAGCCACCCCGGCGAACCGAGGATCACCGAATCCGGGGTGAACGCCGTCGGCGGCATTCCCGCCGGCCGGAACGCCGCGTCGGACAGCGCGGCCTTGGCCTCGTCGTAGCCTGTCACCCACCAGCCTTCGTGCCCGGACGGGAAACGCACGCGGTGGATCGGACCGTTCGCGCGTAGCGCCAACATCTCGGGCGAGGGCTCAATGTGATCGACGCGCCACATCGGCAGCATCGGCAGTGGTTGTTCGGACACGGTGGCACTTCACTCTCTAAACTATGGAAGGGCGGAAGGTGCCCGCAGGCGCTGTGGTCACCCTACGTGCGCTTGCGTTCACTTCTGTTCGTCGATGATGATCGGCGGGAAGGCAACCGAGTCCTAGGGCCTCAAGTTGGCTTTGGCCAGCTACCGAATCTTGTAGTAGCCCGCTAAGCGCCTGGTGCCGAAAAAACGCGGAAACTCTGTCGCCAGGCGCTGCATTTGGAAAACCTATTTTAAAGGGGTATCCGCCCATGTTGGTTGGTCTCATGCGCATCTGAGAATACGGACCTGCAGCGCGATGCGCTGCTCGGCTCGCCATCGTGACCTCGCTCAAGGACAATCGGTTCCGATCGCTGACCAAGACCCTGCACACGGCGACGCCCTCGGGCGAATTCCTGTTCCTAAGATCAAGGACTAGCTCGCCAAACGCGACTCGGTGCGCGTCGAAGGACAGCTGCCGGATCGCTTCATACAGGCGACCGCCGGGTGAGATCTGTAATGGTCCATGAATGCCCGGCTCAGCCCGCAGGAGAATAGCTACGGAAACACAACCCCAACAGCAGCTCGACGGACCGAAGCGGCTGAATGGAATCGCCCGCGTCCCGAATAAATCCGAAGTCGTCACGTCAAAAGAGGAACCGGAGTAGCAATACGGGAGCGACCGAAACTGACAGTTTTCTCGCATATCGAGGTGGTTTATCTCGACGACCGCCAACGGAGAGCCTCATGTACATACCAACCCACTTTCGAGATGACGACATCGAGAACATTCGAGCGACAATCCGCTGCGCCCGATTGGCCAACCTAGTGACAGCGACATCAGATGGGCCACTTGCGACGCCTCTTCCGCTCTTCCTCGATGAGAGCGAAGGCGAACACGGCGCGCTATACGGGCACCTGGCGAAGGGCAATCCCCAGTGGCGCACGGCCCCGATCGGAGAAGCTCTGGCGATCTTTGCTGGCGCAGAGGCTTATGTGACCCCATCCTGGTATCCCAGCAAGCGACAAGCTGAACATGTGGTGCCGACATGGAATTACATCGCAGTCCACGCCCATGGGCCGATTGAGTTCTTCGAGGATCCCACTCGCCTGCTTGAGGTTGTGACGCGTCTGACGAATATCCATGAAACGTCACGTGCGACGCCCTGGGCCGTCAGCGATGCTCCCGCGGATTTCATCGCCGCTCAGTTGCGTGCAATCGTCGGCGTTCGCATCCCGATCACCATGGTCGAAGGCAAACGCAAGATGAGCCAAAACCGCCCCGCGCCTGATCGCATTGGTATCGCCACGGGCCTAGCGGCGAGCAAAATGGCACGGGACCAGGAAGTTTCAGCTCTTATCTTGGTTCAGGACTGAGACGATAATGTGCATGACCAGCAGCGCCGCAGCCATCTTACATCTACAGCTCTCATAGACTCCAGCGTCGGGCCATCAATTACCTCGCGAAATTCACGAACGGAAACGTCGCCTCTGGCTTGCCGCACTGCGCAGACACCTGTCGGCATTCTGACAAAGGGACAATCTCATGTCAGGTCCAGTACAACGCCCACAGTAAGCGTTCAGACTTTCGAAAGCCCATTCGACTTTGCGGATCCCGCGCCGCCTGGGATGGCCATTGGTTAAAACAAAGCGATCCAGAAACAGAGCCATATAGGCAACACTGCTCTCCACCTTCTCCAAACTCAATCTCGCCCTAGTGGCAATTACATTGTTGAACCAATTCGCGCACAAGTGCAAAGGCTTTGACTCGAGACTCGCGTCAGCGACATTTAATATTTTCGAGCCGCTCAACTCAGTTTAGGAGCATGAGCAAGCAAGAGCGGCTGCACTTGTATATGCAGACCACCGTTTGGTCCCAGAAAGAACCGTAATCGTCATAGTGAGCGATATGCCAGTTGAGACAGAACTTGCCAAAATCTGGGTCTCGTCAACATATCAAATCGTTGGATGATTTGTTTCCGAGACGCGCTTCCGCGCGGCAGGTCCCGACTACATGATTCATAACCATCATGAACTGTTACATATTCTACAGAAGCATTGCTCTTTCAACGCAGTTGCGTGATTACAACAGCATAACGAGATCTGCCGTTGGCGCGCTCCTGCTGTCCGCTTCGCGTTCGACATTCGAAGGGGTGAGCTCGGAGATCGAGTTCTTTCTTAAGTCGCCCAATCACACGCTCAGTTCGAGGCTCGCGCCAAACGCCACTCATCATTCACTGCCCGTTGTGGAGTACATTTTTGTCTTTCGCTTGGCACGATGCTTGCTGAAGATCATTTGTTTCAAGGGGCGAGGAAGAACTGCAAGGGCTTGGAAAAGCAAGATGAGCACAAACGCTTTGATCGGAGGCGTCATTCCTAGCACCGATGTTGTGAAACGTGCCGCGCGGATCGGTGCCGAAGTCAAGAATATCAAGTTATCAGGCGATCTACCGGATCAAACGATCGCCGCGATCAACAGCTTATTGCTCGAGCACAAGGTGATCTTCTTCCGCAATCAAGGCCATCTCAATGACGCCGAGCATGAGCGCTTTGCCGCTCGTCTCGGAAAGCTGGTGCCACATCCGATGCTCGGTCCTACCAAGGGGATGGCGTCGCTCCTCGAACTGGACTCCACTCGCGGCGGCGGCCGCGCCGACGTTTGGCATGCGGATGGAACCTTCGCCGACGCCTATCCCAAGATTTTGGTCCTGCGGGCCGTTGTAATTCCAGCGTTCGGGGGGGACACCGTGTGGTCGAACACAGCTGCCGCTTATCTTGATTTGCCGCCGCCGCTACAAGGGCTTGCCGAGGACCTATGGGCCGTTCACAGCAACGTCTTCGATTACGCCGGCATCGCGCGAGTCCGCGAGGTCGACAAGAAACATTTTGACGAGGTGTTCACCAGAACGGTTTTTGAGACCGAGCATCCCGTCGTACGCGTCCATCCCGAAACAGGCGAGCGGGCGCTAGTGCTCGGCGCCTTGGTGAAGCACTTTATTGGAATCCGCAAATACGACGGACAAAAGCTGTTCGATCTGCTCCAGTCTTACATCACCGCGCCCGAAAACACTGTGCGCTGGAATTGGTTAGAGGGCGATATCGCGCTGTGGGATAACCGCGCAACGCAGCATTACGCGGTCAACGATTACGGGGACCAGCATCGCGTCGTACGTCGGGCCACGATCGAGGGGGACGTGCCTCTCAGTGTCGATGGCCGGAGCAGTGTAACGCGACTGAAGGTGACCGACTAACTGCACGTCGACGCCCAGCGCCCCGGCTGAAAACTGGGAAAAATTGGTAATCGGAGTTGTTTCGGGCAAACTCGAAAGCACACTTTCCGACGCCACATCTCAACTCTTGATGCCAACTCGGCAGCGCTTCGCTGTGCTGGCAACTATTTAGCGTGGGCAACGGCTTCGAGGAAATCTCGAGCATCACTGTCCTTCGCCGGCGGCCGGTACGTGGCCTTCTCGTTTCAGTTTAGAAAATCCTCGGTCAGCGGCCATAAAGCGCGCCAACATGGGGGCGATGAGTTTAGTTGGATCGACCAGTTGACCACCCTGACGCGTAAGCACTTCTGCATATGCAATGAGATCACGATGCACGGCCGCGGGCAGCTCCGCAGTCACTTTGACCGGCTTGTCGTCTGGAAGCTCTCCTATTTTAAGTTTGGGCATGTTGTCACCCTCTATAGGGGGGAAGTATCAGATCATGATTGACAAGAACACGAACCGGGAAACCGGGTCGCACGGTCAGAGTAGGTTGGATGTTGAGACTGCGCCGAACCACCTGCTGGCCGGTCTGGTTCAGTGAGTCGGAGGCGCCGTGTCGCAATGCCTGGATGATCGCACTGTCGTTGCTGTTGGTGTCCGAGCCGGCACCCAGTTCGGTCCCGACCGCCAGAAACGTGGATAGTGCCGCGGCCTTGAAGAGCTCACCCCAGTGATTGTCGACCTGGTCTTCGAGGCCCGCATACCCGCCGGCGTCAGCGCCAGGCTGCCGCTCGAGAAAGATGGAACGTCCATTCGGCATGATCAGCCGGGTCCAGACGAGCAGGACGCGAGACTGGCCGAAACTGACCTGGCTATCGTAGATGCCGATCAGACGCGCTCCCTGAGGCACAAGCAGAAAGCGGCCAGTCGGCGTGTCAAAGACATTCTCGGTTACCTGCGCCGTAATTTGGCCTGGCAGGTCCGACCGGATTCCGGTGATCAGGGCTCCCGAAATAATCGTCCCAGCCTGCACGATATATGGTGAGGCCGGATTGGTGACGCGATCAGGGCTGACCGTGCGGCGGTCCACAGAGGCGTTGACGAAGGCAAGCTTGCGGTCCTGACCGTTCTCCGCCGATCCATCGTCGCCAGTACTCGTTGCCTTCGGTGGCACGACGCGGTCGCTTCCAACCGCCGCAGAGGTGGGCGGACGCAGTTCTCTCCCATTGGTCGAAGCGAACAGATGACTGATGCGGGCGGCCTCAGTCTCTTGATCCCGGCGCTGCTGGTCCGGATCAGCGCCGATCGTCGGCGACTGGCTTTGGGCCGCAAGGATCGGACGACCGAGGTCCCCAGGAAGCGGCGGACCCAGTTGCGGCATTGGCTGGCGTGGAATGCCAGCGTAGTCCTTCGGCAGCGTCGCGACGCCGTCGGCGATATTGTGATGGTCGGCACTGTAAAGCTCATCGGCCGCGTGGTCTCGAGGGTGACTCTTCTGCAGCGACCACAGCACTGCTCCGCCGACCACAAGCAGGACGACCGCGCTCCCTCCCGCAAGTACTTTCCGTGACAACCGTGTCACGCGCGGATGCTCCGCTCTCAAGCGGAAGCTCCTGGACTGATCCTCTTGTGTTTCAGGCCGAGCCGCTTGCTCCTGATCGTTTCCATTCCGGGTGTTCATGATGACGGCCTCCCGTCGGTCCGGACAATCCTGACCTTCTGCTGGTGCTCACCTCCCAGCCTGAGTTCTGCGGCCGCGAACAGCCGATCGACGATCAATACGTTGCCGTAAGCGCGATAGTTGACGAGTTCAGTCTTGCCGTCTGGACCGATGACGAAGAGCGGAGGCATCTCACCCTGCACGATGCCTTGCGGGAATTCGACATAGACCTTGCGGCCATCGTCATATGCGGCGAGCGGCCGCCAAGGAGGAGTGTCGCCTTCGATGGCATAGCGGGAGATACGCTGCGCCGGATCCGGAAGAACGGACTTCAGAGCAACTGAACGCGGCCGTTCGCGTGCCGCCTCAGGATAGTACCAGGCAACGTATGGCATGTATGGCCGTTCGCGGGAGCGGAGCTCGATCAGGTAGGTGCGCCGGTCAGTGTTGATCACAAGATTGGTCTCGATGGAAGCTCGGGTCGGCTTGACCAGGATATGGACGCGCCGTGTGTCGCCGCTCCCGCTCTCGGTATCGCCCACGACCCAGCGTACGGTATCTCCGGCTGCGATCGGCCCTGATCCCGTCAACTGTTCTCCCTCCTCGAGCGCTATATCCGTGATCTGCCCTGGTGCGGCGTAGATCTGGTAGAGCGCCCCGGGACTGTAGGCGTAGATTTGCGCCGCGTTGAAATAACCCCGCTTGCGCGGTTCGACCCGGGCTGCGCTATTTGCTGTCTCAACCCGGCTCACGGGTTCGACATCTTCCATCCCTCCCGACTTGCCGCCGAGAGCCGGCTTCCAGAGAGGTGGAACGTGAAGCGGCCGCGATCTGTCGTCGAGAGCCACCGGCGTCGCCGGTAACGGAGGCACTTCGGCGTCATAGCTGATCTCCGGCGGAATGTAGGTCGCGCACCCACCGAGCACCGAGGAACCAAGCAAGACAGCAAACAAAAGTGCTCGCTTTGCGATCAAGAATTCGCGCCAAGTGGGACCGATCCCACAGTACGGGACGGGGCGCTTCGAATAGACGTCAAACAGCGTCTGGGTCACTGGCTCAACTCCTTTGACCAGTTGATGGCGCGGACGTAAACGCCAAGTGGATTCTTGCGCAGACGTTCGGCATCGCGGGGCGTCTCGATCACGATCGAGAGAATTGCAGTCCACCGCTCAGTCGAGCTCAACGAACCGTTGTCGTAGGTGCGCTGGGTCCACGCGACCCGAAAGCTCTCCGAAGAAGCACGAATGACGCTCGAGACGTCGACGGAGACTTGCGCCTTGCCCAGCTTGGCAAAGGGGTCATTGTTGCGCGCGTAGTCGTTGAGCGCAGCGGCGCCGCGATCGGTCGTAAAATCATAGGCCCTAAGCCAGTTTTGCCGCAGAACGATGCCGTCCGCTGGCAGGCCTCTGACATCTTCGATAAAGCGCGCCAGATGGTAAGCGATCTGCGCATCAGTGGGTTGATAGTCGACGTTGGCTGGCGCAACCCTTTGAGCCTGGCCGAGATGATCGACTTCGACTACCCAGGGCGTGATCGATCCCTCGCTCGATTGCCAGATAAGGCTACCCGCGAGGCCGGCCGATAGAATCAAGCAGCCGAACGCCATCAAGCGCCAGTTCTTGGCCTGCACGCGGGCAGATCCAATGCGTTCGTCCCAAACTTGCGCTGCCTTTTGGTAAGGCGTGATCGGCTCTGGCATGCGCCCGTAATGAACGGATGGTCGCTTGAACATCGATAATTTCCCCTGAGATCAAAGATGGGTCTTGAGTCGTGCGGTGCCCGGGTTTGAGGCGCTGCTGCACAGCGGGTGGCGAAAGCGCGATGGCCGCGCGTCAGCGCTCTCCTTCAGACAAATCGACGGAAGAGCCGCTGCCGCCACGATCGCCTGAGCGAACCGCGTGGCCGACCGCCGACGCACCGTGCCGAATGGTCTGGGCCCGCTTCATGCGCCGCGCCCAATCTGGCTGCCCATCAGCCGAACTGCTCGCGGCTTGCCCTCCAGTTTGCCCCCCTGGTCCGAACGCGGCCGCTGCGCGACGCAAAGGGCTCATCGCAGCCGAGCTGCCAGCCTCCGCGACACCAGCAAGGCCTCCGCTTCGATAAGCCGCTGATGCTCCGCTTATGATGGCGCCGCCACCGCGCGCGGCGCCTGCAATCGCGCCGCCAGCAAGTCCAACGCCGCCGGCGGCAACACCTGCGCCGGCGGCAACAATACCGCCAGCGGCAAGGCCCGTTCCAATCGCCGCACCGGCGCCGAGCTGCGGTCCGCCGGATACCAGGCCGTTGGCGAGTCCTGGCCCGAAGATGCCCAAGCCCAGCAACGAAAGCGCCGCGAGCACCAGCGTCATCGCGTCCTCGATGGTCGGCTGCGCGCCGCCGAAACCAGAGGTGAACTGGGAGAACAGGGTCGAGCCGATGCCAACGATGACGGCAAGGACCAGGACTTTAATCCCCGAAGATATGACGTTGCCCAAAACCCGCTCCGCCGCAAAGGCGGTCTTGCCAAACAGACCAAATGGAATGAGCACGAAGCCGGCCAGCGTCGTGAGCTTGAACTCGATCAGGGTGACAAAAAGCTGGATCGCCAAAATGAAGAAGGCGAGCAACACTACGACCCAGGCAAACAATAGAACGACGATCTGGACAAAATTCTCGAAGAAGCTGATGTAGCCCATCAGGTTGGAGATCGAATCGAGCAGCGGTCGGCCAGCGTCGAGTCCGACTTGCGCGATCTTTCCCGGCCGCAGGAAGTCCGACGCGGAGAGACTTGCGCCTGATGCTTTCAGCCCAAGGCTGGCAAAGCTCTCGAAAACGACGCGCGCAAGGCTGTTCCAGTTTCCGATGAGGTAGGCAAAGACTCCCACGAAAAGCGTCTTCTTGACGAGGCGCGCGATGATGTCTTCGTCCGGCCCCCAACTCCAGAACAACGCAGCAAGCGTGATGTCGATCGCCGCAAGGGTCGTGGCGAGATATCCGACATCGCTACCCAGCAGCCCGAAGCCGTTATCGATATAGCGCGTGAACGTATCCAGGAATTGGTCGATGATGCCCGTCCCCGTCATGGCCTGTTCGCCTCAGGTGTCGCCGGCTGCGGTTGCGGATAGCCTTGCGGAATCCGGCTCTGGTCCTTTGGAGCGGGCGCTAACCCTGCGGCGGGATCTTCTTGGTCAGGAACCGCGGCATGGGTTTTCTTGCCGAAGAAGCGACGCCGGTTTTCGGCCCACAGCTGCCTGCAATGCTGATAACCTACCGTTTCCTCAGCAGTGACGCTGCGGCAGCGTGCGAGGTCCGAGCTGGTTGCATCGATCGTCTGCTCCGCGTTGTGCGATCGCGGAGCATCTTCTCCACCGCGAAGCTGGATCGTGCAGGCTGTGACGACCAACACGCCGATTGTCGCAAGCAGCGACAGCGCCTTGAATGCCCTTATGTCGTTCATCAGTGGAACATCTGCACATTGGATGATTGATAGCCCTGCCCCGGTGTCAGGAAGCGCCGAAGCTGTTCTCGTCCCTGATCCTGAGCCGCGGCGCGCTGAGCCGCTTCAAGACTCTGCGCCCTGCCCTGCGCCGTCACGACAGCGGTGAGGTCGGCGAGTTGCTGCGCGCTCAGCGCGAGAATCTGATTGCCGGCCTGCGTCGCCTGCAGAGCGCCGCTTGCACCTTGGCTGGACGTTACGAGCGCGGACGTCTGGATACGGTTGGTGTCGAGGTTGCCTACGATGCCCGCCTGGACGCGAAGCGCGTCCTGTGTTGCCGCGTAAGTATTCTGCCAGCGGGATTGAGCGTTGGTGACCAACATTTGGCTCGACTGGCTGCCAGTGGCCGGGGCGTAGCTCGCCGAGAACGCACGATCGACCTGCTGGACGTCGTAGGCGATGCGCTGAGCCTGAGCCAGCAGTTGTTGGGTCCGCTGGATCGATGATTGCAGTTGCTGCAGCGACGAATACGGCAGGCTTGCCAAATTCTTTGCCTGGTTGACCAGCATCTGCGCCTCGTTCTGCAACGAGGTAATCTGGTTGTTGATCTGCTGGAGCTCCCGCGCAGCCGTGAGGACATTCTGGACGTAGTTGTTGGGATCAAAGACGATCCACTGTGCTCTCGCAGGCCGCGTGACGCCGAGCATCAGCGCGGCCGTGCCAGCGGCCACCAATAGGCCAAGACGCTTCATAGCGATTTCTCCAGATTCACGAGATTGGGGATCAGATCCGTCGCCCAGCCGACGCCACGGTGCTGGAGCCAGGCCGGCACGAAGCCGTCAGGTCCATGTTCGGCGAGGAGTTGCGCGATGGCAGCCTGGTCTGTCTTGGAAGAGGCCGCGGTAAAGGCGAGCGCAACCTCACCAAGCCCGAGTTCGAACATCCGGTTGCCGCGGCGGGACTGGCAATAGTAGTCGCGCTTCGGCGTTGCCCGGCTTAAGAGCTCGATCTGGCGGTCGTTGAGGCCGAAGCGGCGGTAAATGGCCGTGATCTGCGGCTCGATCGACCGTTCGTTCGGCAACAATAAGCGCGTTGGGCAGCTTTCGATGATTGCCGGCGCGATTGCGGAGCCGTCGATATCCGACAGCGACTGGGAGGCGAAGATGACGGACGCGTTCTTCTTCCGAAGCGTCTTCAGCCATTCCCGGAGCTGCCCCGCAAAATCCTCGTCATCGAGGGCAAGCCAACCCTCGTCCACAATGAGAAGTGTCGGCCGGCCGTCGAGACGGTCTCCGATCCGATGAAAGAGGTAAGCCAGAACGGCTGGGGCAGCACTCGTTCCGATCAAGCCTTCAGTCTCAAACGCCTGAACCGAAGCTTCGCCAAGGCGCTCGAATTCGGCATCAAGCAGGCGTCCGGAGGGACCGCCCAGGCAATAGGGCTGCAGGGCCCTTTTCAGGGAATTGGATTGCAGCAGGACTGACAGGCCCGTGAGGGTGCGTTCCTCCCTCGGCGCCGAGGCGAGAGACGTCAGTGCCGACCACAGATGATGCTTGACCTCAGGGGTGATCCCGACCTTTTCCCGTGCCAGAATTGCGCCGATCCATTCCGTGGCCCATCCGCGCTCAGTGGGATCGTCGATCCAGGCCAAGGGTTGCAGAGCGACGGGGTTTTCGTCCCCGTCAGACAATGCACCGCCGAGATCATGCCAGTCGCCCCCCATGGCGAGCGCGGCCGCCCGGATCGAACCACCGAAGTCGAACGCAAAGACCTGGGAGTTTGGATAACGCCTGAACTGTAGCGCCATCAGAGCGAGAAGGACTGACTTGCCGGCGCCGGTCGGTCCCACCACCAGGGTATGACCGACGTCGCCGACGTGGAGGGAGAAGCGGAACGGCGTTGATCCCTCTGTCTTGCCGAACAACAGAGGCGGACCTTGGAAGTGGAGGTCCCTCGCCTCGCCCGCCCACACGGCCGACATCGGAATCATATGGGCGAGGTTGAGAGTCGAAACCGGAGGCTGCCGCACGTTGGCGTAGACGTGCCCGGGCAGACTGCCGAGCCAGGCTTCGACAGCGTTCACCGTCTCGATCATGCAGGTGAAATCGCGGCCCTGAATGACCTTCTCGACCAGCCGCAGCCTTTCGTCGGCAGCACTGGGATCGCGGTCCCAGACGGTAACGGTCGCCGTGACAAAAGCCTGTCCGATCTGGTCCGACCCCAGTTGCTGCAACGCCGCGTCGGCATCCAGTGCCTTGTTGTGAGCGTCGGTATCGAGCAGCGTCGATGCCTCGTTGGTCATGACCTCCTTGAGGATGGCGCCGATGGATTTTCGCTTCGTAAACCACTGGCGGCGGATCTTGGTCAGCAGCTTGGTGGCGTCGGTCTTGTCGAGCATGATCGCCCGGGTCGACCAACGATACGAGAATGCCAGGCGATTCAGGTCGTCCAGGATTCCCGGGGTCGTGGCACCCGGAAAGCCGACAATCGTCAGGACCCGAAGATTGGCTGAGCCCAACATGGGCTCTAGCCCGCCGGTCAACGGCTGGTCGGCCAACAGCGCATCGATATACATGGGAATTTCAGGCACCCGAACGCGGTGACGCTTGGTCGATATCGTCGAGTGCAGGAAGGTCAGTGTGTCCTGATCATCGAGCCAAGTGCATTCCGGCATGAACCCTTGGACGAGCTGCAGCACGCGGTTGGTTTGATCAACAAACCCGCGCAGCACCTCCCGGGCATCCGCTCCCACGGTGCGGTCGCGACCTTCATAGAGCAATCGCTCCGCCCTGGCGGCTCCCTCCTCCGGCGGTAGATAGAGGAAGGTTAGGAAATAGCTGGACTCATAGTGAGCGCCGGCCTCTTCGAACTGGGCCCTGCGTTCGGCATCGACCAGCGCGGACGCGACATCCGGAAATGTACTCGGCGGATAGACCCCAGCAAAATGACGCTGCGCCTCAACGAATACGGCCCAACCAGATCCCAGACGGCGCAGGGCGTTATTCAAGCGACCCGCGACGGCGACGAGTTCAGCCGGCACTGCGCTATCGAGGTCGGGCCCGCGGAACTTTGCTGTCCGCTGGAACGAGCCGTCCTTGTTCAGGATGATTCCCTCGTCGACGAGGGCTGCCCAGGGCAGGAAGTCGGCGAGACGCGCGCTGGAATGACGATATTCGGCAAGGTTCATCATGACAAAGGGCTCAGGTGTTGAGATGTGCGGGAATGCGTAGATGCCGGCGCACCACATCGACGAAGGCGGGATCGCGCTTGGCGGCCCAGACGGCGGCCATGTGGCCGATGAACCAGAGGACAAGACCCGCGATCCAGAGCCGCAATCCCAGCCCAAGGGCTGCCGCAAGCGTGCCATTGACGATCGCAACCGACCGCGGCGCGCCGCCCATCAGGATGGGCTCAGTGAGGGCGCGGTGAACGGGCACCACAAAGCCTGCCACCTGATCATCCATCAGATCACCACGCCACCGCCGAAGGAGAAGAACGACAGGAAGAAGCTCGAGGCGGCAAACGCGATCGACAAACCGAACACGATCTGGATCAGCCTGCGGAAACCACCTGACGAGTCCCCGAACGCGAGCGTGAGCCCCGTCACGACGATGATGATGACGGCGATGATCTTGGCGACCGGACCTTCAACCGACTGCAGGATCTGATTGAGTGGCTGCTCCCACGGCATGTTCGAGCCAGCCGCCCACGCCGGCACCGACGCCAAAAGGACCGTGCCGCAGGCTAATGAAACGACACCTCGACGGAAGCGAAATTGCACACGCATGTCAGTCTCCTGCTGATGAAAGGTTGTAGTCGCCGGCGGACCCGAGCCCCGAAACGAGGGCGAGCTCAGCGAGGCGACGATCAGCGCTGCGGCCCGCAAGGACAGCGACGAGGTTGATGGTCTCAGCGATCAGGGCACGCGGAACCGTGACGACGGCTTCCTGGATGAGTTGCTCCAGCCGCCGCAGCGCTCCGAGCGCGGTACCCGCATGAATGGTCCCAATGCCACCAGGATGGCCGGTACCCCAGGCCTTGAGCAGATCGAGCGCCTCGGCACCTCGGACTTCACCAATCGGGATGCGATCAGGACGCAGGCGCAGCGAAGACCGAACGAGGTCCGATAGCGTGGCCACGCCATCTTTGGTCCGGAGCGCTACAAGATTGGGCGCTTTGCACTGAAGTTCGCGCGTATCTTCGATCAACACGACCCGATCGGCAGTCTTTGCCACCTCGGCGAGGAGCGCATTTGTGAATGTCGTCTTGCCGGTCGATGTCCCACCGGCGACGAGGATGTTCTTCCGTGCAGCGACCGCGCTCTTCAGGATGCTGGCCTGCTCCGAGGTCATGATCTCCTTGGCGACGTAGTCGTCGAGCGTAAACACGGCGACGGCGGGCTTGCGGATAGCAAAGGCCGGGGCGGCAACGACCGGAGGCAGGAGACCTTCGAAGCGTTCGCCTGTTCCGGGCAGTTCGGCCGAAACCCGTGGCGCGCCGGCATGCACCTCAGCGCCTACGTGATGCGCAACCAGGCGAACGATACGCTCGCCATCCGCAGCCGACAGGGTTGCGCCGGTATCGATCAAACCACCCGACAGCCGGTCGATCCACAGCCGCCCATCCGGGTTGAGCATCACCTCGATGATCGCTTCATCTTCAAGGTAGCCGGCAATCGCCGGGCCAAGTGCGCTGCGGAGCATTCGCGCACCGCGCGAATTCGCTTCCGATTGAATGGAATGGATTGCCACCGTTCGTCCCCACCGAATGAGGACGTCAAACCGGCGTCCTCATATGGGGATTATTAGAAAAGGCACCGATGGACATGGCGCAACAAGCGGCTTCACTGATCGTAGACTGGCGTAGAAAAAGAAAGGCTGAGAACTGATGTTTGATGCCTACTCAACTGTATTGTACTCGGCGAGCTACCGCTCACCACTCCGCATCGTCATTTGCGGGCAGGAGGATGAGCGACTCCTCATACGAGCTTACCGAAACGACAAGGTCGAAGACATCGGCCGGCGTCAAAACCGGAATCGGCCTCATCCGTGAAGCTAGGTATCCGGCCCAAGGCAGCGCGAACCAGAGCAGCGCCGCGATCTGAAGTGCTACGTTGAGGCCGAACGCGACTTGATAGGCTTGGACGGGCCTATGGCCACCATCCTCAGACCATTGCTGCAGGATCAGGCCGGTCCCGAATTGAACCAAAAAAGCCCAACCGAAGTGCAGGACATTTAGGGCGCCATTGGCGCGACCAGCTAGCTCAGGGGGAAAGTAATCCGCCATCACCGCGAAGCTGGCCACAGTTGCCGTTCCGACAATGGCGACAACGGACCAGGGCACAATGGACGGCAAGGGTGCTCGCAAGATCAAGGCTAACTCAGCTGTGACAAACAGAACGGCTACCATCACCAATATCCTCTCCGCCCCGATTCCCCTCCGTTTGGTGTAATGGACCGTCGTACCGAACAACCAGGCACCGCAGCTCAAGACGATCGACATCGTAAGAAGCTGTCGGACCAGACTTGCGCGATCAAACCCCTCGACGTCTGCCAGCCATGGCGATGCCCACAAACCTTGCAGAGACCAGGCTGATCCAATGCAAGTCGCCGACAACGGTGCGATTCGCCAGAAGCGCCGGTCCCCGAAAATGGAGCCAAGGGTGGCGTGCGCGATTGATGGGACATTGGGTCGTTCAGGCACCACGACATAGATGAGAATGGCTGTCACACCCGTAGCGGCTGCCAGGATCTCAAAGAGCTGCCGCCAGCCTATCCAAGCGAGCAGGTGCTCGACGGGAGCCGTAGCAGTCACCGCTCCCAGCGAGCCCAGCATGACCATATAGCCATTCAGCAAGGCAACTCGCTCGCTGGGGAACCAAAGGATGATGGACTTCAGTCCTGCCGTGAACGCCGCTGCCACGCCAAGCCCGATCATTGCACGGGCGATCAAAAGCGACCGGAAGCTGGTCGATACAGCGAACAGCCCAGCGCCCACTGCGGCGAGCAAGAGCAAAACACTTTGGACGCGCCGCGGGCCAAAGCGGTCCAACAATACGCCGACGGGGATCTGCGCCGCCGCGAAGACTAGGAAATAAACCGACGTCAGCAATCCGACGTCGGCGGTCCCAAGACCGATATCCGCGCTGAGACGACTGGCGATCAAAGCGTTGATCGTTCGAAAAAGAAACGAAAGATAGTATCCAGCAGCAAAAGGAAGAAAAACGAACGCGATTCGACGCGATGCTGTTAAGATTTGCATGCTGGCCCCTCTTGCTGTCGGCTCGTGTGAGCCGATAGCGCGTCCAGCTTTTTGCAAGTTCGGCTAAATTATTGCCGTCGTGGGCTGGCGTAGAAAAAGAAGGTCAGGCGCGATAACGCATCCAGGATACTCGGTCAGGATTCGTCGGCTGATTCCTGGCGGCGGATATCTTCCGGAATCTCGCGGAGAAAGCTTTGCCCTTTTTGCAAGCGACGCCCGAGCGCCTCGACAAATCCTTCAAATCGTTCTCGGCCTTTTGCCTGCGCGGCCGCCTGCGCGTCATTCGGCAACGGTGGCGTGATCGTCAGCCAGAACCGAATGAAGAGAGCCAAGGTCTCCGCCGTCAAACTAACGTCGCGCTCCAGCCTCTGCATCTGACGCGACAGCCGATCAAGACGACGGCTGAACGCGGCCTCCCGCCTATCCGCGCCGTCCGGTGACAGAAACGAGACAACGGCCGCTTCCACGATCGCCGACCGGGAAAGCTTCTTGCGATCGGCGAGCTCCGATATCTGTTTCAGCAGTTCTGGCGGGAAGTAGACATTCATCCGATCGCGCATATGCCTCAGAGCTCCATACCGTCATTCGGGTCCATGGCGACTTGACGGGCGACACCGCGCATCTGTTGGCGTATGAGCCGGGACTGACGGACCGCATCGTCGTCATCGTCAAGCACAACCGCAAATTCCTCGGCTGGCGTAGGCTCGGTCGTCTCCTTGACCATCGCAACATGATCGGGCAATTCCGGCTCCCGACGAAGGCCGCTGTTCGCCATGTCTTCCTCCGATTCCGCGGTTTTGTCAGTTGGACCTGCCGTGGGCTTCAATGGTCCCAGCGCTGACCATCCGTCCGTTCGCGATGATCGGCCGGCGCTCGCCGGATCGGGCGGCGGCAGAACCCGCTCGGTGAATCGGCGATCCTCGTAGTAGCGGACCTTCTTTGCCCGGATCGGCGGCGTGCCCGCCACCATGACGATCTCGTCCTTCGGCGGAAGCTGCATGACTTCGCCTGGGGTCAGCAGCGGCCTTGCCGTCTCCTGGCGCGAGACCATCAGGTGCCCCAGCCACGGGTTCAACCTGTGACCGGCATAGTTCTTCATCGCCCGCATCTCGGTCGCGGTCCCGAGCGCGTCGGAAACCCGCTTGGCGGTCCGCTCGTCGTTGGTCGCGAAGCTGACGCGGACGTGGCAGTTGTCCAGGATCGCATTGTTGGGCCCGTAGGCCCTTTCGATCTGATTGAGCGACTGTGCGATCAGAAAACTCTTGATTCCGTACCCCGCCATGAAGGCGAGCGCAGACTCGAAGAAATCAAGCCGTCCCAGCGCCGGGAACTCGTCAAGCATCATCAGGACGCGATGCCGGCGATCACTGGCGTGCAGGTCTTCGGTCAAGCGTCGGCCGATCTGATTCAGCACAAGCCGGATCAGGGGCTTGGTCCGCGAGATATCGGAGGGCGGGACGACGAGATAAAGCGTCGTCGGACTGCGATCGGCGATCAGGTCGGCGATGCGCCAGTCGCAGCGGCAGGTCACCTGAGCCACGACGGGATCACGGTAGAGCCCGAGGAACGACATCGCGGTGGACAGGACGCCGGAGCGTTCATTCTCAGATTTGTTGAGGAGCTCGCGCGCGGTCGAGGCGACCACGGGATGGGCGCCCTGCTCGCCAAGATGTGCGGTTGTCATCATCGCCTTCAGCGTCGCCTCGATCGGCCGCTTCGGGTCGGACAGAAATGCGGCGACGCCAGCCAAGGTCTTGTCCGCCTCGGCATAGAGGACGTGGAGGATGGCGCCGACCAGGAGGGAATGACTGGTCTTCTCCCAGTGGTTCCGCTTATCGAGCGAGCCTTCGGGATCGACCAGGACATCGGCCACGTTCTGGACGTCGCGAACCTCCCATTCCCCGCGCCGGACTTCGAGCAGCGGATTGTAAGCTGAGGACTTCTGGTTGGTGGGGTCGAACAACAGGACGCGACCACGCCGCGAGCGAAAGCCGGCAGTCAGTTGCCAATTCTCGCCCTTGATGTCGTGCACGATGGCCGAGCCGGGCCAAGCCAGCAGTGAGGGGACGACAAGGCCGACACCCTTGCCGGACCGGGTGGGTGCAAAACACAGGACGTGCTCCGGCCCGTCATGACGGAGATAGTCACGGTCGAGTTTGCCGAGCACCACACCGTCAGGACCGAGAAGTCCGGCCGCCCGCACCTCTTCCGGACCAGCCCAGCGCGCCGAACCATAGGTCTCGACATTCTTGGCTTCGCGCGCCCGCCACACCGACATGCCGATTGCCACCGCGATCGAAACGAAGGTTCCCGACGCCGCGATGAAGGCTCCCTCGACAAAAATCTGAGGCGCATAGGCGTCGTAGACGAACCACCACCAGAAGAAGACTGGCGGGTAGTAGACCTTGAAGCCCAACAGTTCGAACCAGGGCCGCCCAAGCTCCGGCTGCCAAGCGAGCCGCCAAGCCGTCCACTCGGTTGCTCCCCAGATGGCCAGCAAGACGATCAGGCCGACCACGATCACCTGCCCCCAAAGGATTTTAGTTCCGGACATCCCGAACGCCCTTCCGCAACTGGTTTGGTGAGATTGCTAGAGACCGAGGTCGCGCTTCCGACCAAAGCCCCATTCGATGCCACCGCTGTCTTTCACGACGCCGGTGACGTGTTGGCCGAGCCTCTTTTCGAGGTCGCGCGACCAAGGCACGAGTTGGAAGCTGAGCCCATTGTCGATCATGGCGAACCGCCCCGAACTGAGCGTCAGCCGCTGGCGATACGTGCCCGCCACATGCTCCCCGGAGGCGGCATTCACATGGGGCAGGCCGGTGTCGGCCGAGACCCTTGCTGCTACCTCGTCAAGCTCGCGCCGGCGCAACGTGTTCAGGAGGTCGCGCTGCAGGACGATGCGCTGGCCCTGCCGCCGTGCCAGACTTTCCTGGATCAGATGCTCGGTACGGGCTTCCAAGGCGTTGCGGATCTCGCGACCGAACCCGCCCATGGCGAGCGGCATGGGGTCGCGTTCGACCAGCCGGTGATCGAGCCAAGTGGCGCCTTTTGCAGTGACCTGCGCATCGAGATCGAGATCGGAACGAGTCGCGAGCACCAAGGTCGGCCGCGGGTCGCCGGCTTGACCGAAGCGTCGGACTTCGACGATGCCGCCGGCCAGCGGAGCATCTTCGAAAGCCTCGAGCCCTCGGAAGCGCACGTGGTGAGCGCGCCCGTCCGTTCCGTCGATGAGGGCATAGGCCTCGCCGGTCAGTTCATCATGCAGTCCACGGTCGACCAGCCGTCCGACAATCTGGGACGTCGGCTGTCCGCCCTCGATGACGAACTCGGCAACGCCGCGCGCTTCCCCACGCTCGGTAAAGGCGCGGTGCATGGTCTTGATGATGTCGCTCCGCATGCCAAGGTCGCGCAAGCTGCGCTCGGCCTCGAGCCCTACCATCCACTCCCCTGGCGCGGCGGATGCGGCAAGGCCCATCTTCTCCAGGTGTTGAAGGCGACCGACCATCAGGCGCCGTATCTCGGGATCGGACCGGCCGGGACTCTCCGGGCGAAGATCGATAGCGCCAGTCTCATCGGCTGCCAGCCGGATCTCCCGATCGAGCCGCGTCCATCGTTCCGCGGTGACTTCCCTCTCCAGCGAACTGCGGATCTCGTGCTCCGGTTTTGGACCCAGTTCGATGGCGACCAGTTCCTCGGCGCGTGAGCGCAGGCCCTGGCTGATGTAGTCGCGGGAGATCACGAGATCCGCCCCTTCCTCATCTACTCCCCGAACGAGAAGATGGACGTGTGGGTTGTCGGTATTCCAATGATCGACGGCTACCCAATCAAGCCGCGTACCGAGATCGGTCTCCATCTGCCTGGCGAGGTCGCGGGTGAAGGCCTTGAGGTCGGTCATCTCGCCGGCGTCCTCCGGCGAGACGATGAACCTAAAATGATGCCGGTCGTCCTTGCTGCATTCTGCGAAAGCCGCGCTATCGGCACGATCGGCGCCGGCATCGAACATCTCGGCCCGCTCACCACTCCGGGTCACGCCGTCGCGCTTCAGATATGAGAGGTGCGCGGTCAGTGGTGCTGAACGGAAGGCTCGACCCTTATGACGAACCACGCGCGCCTTTACCACGACACGCCGGGTCGGGCTAAACAATCTTGCACGGCTAAAAGCAAGGCGCCCGCGGCCAAACGTCGAGCGTCCATAGGCCGCAGCACGCCTGCCAACTGCGGCCTGCCCCGAGGTATGTCCTGCTTTCTTCGCGGCGCGCAGCACCTGGTTGATAAAGCTCTTCTGTTTAGGCGCGCGGGTGCTGCGAATACGCCCGGGCCGAACACGCAGATCGCTGTCGCCCGCGCTCACGGCAGGGCCTCCCAACGATCAAAAGCGCACACGGTGCCGAAAATGCCCTTGATTGCATTCGTCAAAATGCACGGCGCGGCACGCGCCCCGACCGACTGGCACGCCAGAACCCAAGCCATGCCAATGGCTTGCGGTTCGACCGGCGAGCCCCTTTTATCTCGCCGTCCTGCCGTCGTGGTCTCCCGGTCGCCGGATCCCGACAGAGCCACCGCGACTTGGCAGCCAATTCGCGAAGCTCCCACTGCTTCCGAGCGCTTGCGATAGCGATCGTTACCCGAAGGGCCGAGACACCCGAAGGGTGGCTCGGTGAGGAGCGAAGCGACGAGTAGAGCGCGGGCCGAAGGCATCGCCCATACGCCATCAGCTTGCAAACCCGCACGCTTGATCATTGCGATGCTCCCGAATCCGATCGAGGGACGAACATGCCAATTGGACGGGGGAACCATGTGCCCGTCCTGCCGTCGTGGTCTCCCGGTCGCCGGATCCCGAAAGAGCAAGAGCCGCCGCGACTCGGCAGCCAACTTGCGAAGCTCCCACTGCTTCCGAGCGCTTGCGATAGCGATCGTTACCCGAAGGGCCGAGACACCCGAAGGGTGGCTCGGTGAGGAGCGAAGCGACGAGTAGAGCGCGGGCCGAAGGCATCGCCCATACGCCATCGGCTTGCGAACCCGCATATTTGGTCATTGCGATGCTCCCGAATCCGATCGAGGGACGAACATGCCAGTTGGCCGGGGAACCATGTGCGAAACATCGGGCGCCGGGATTGCAGCCGTGACACCGCTCGAAGGCATGAGAGCCAGCAGCCGATCGCGCGTTTGCATGAGATCGGATCGCGTGACGAATAGCGCCGCAGCTGCTGACGACTGTTCGCTGGACGTCCACCTTGGTGACAGTTCGGTGGCAAGCAGATTTGCAAGCTTTGCGACGTATGCCCTCGTCTCGTCGGGCAAAGACCCGCCTGCGAGATGCTCTTCATAGCGAAATGGTCCCGCGTTGTACGCGGCAAACACGCCAGGCGAGCCATACCGATCGAGCAGTTCGCGCAAGTAAGCCGTGCCGGCCAGAATGTTGTCGTGCGGGTCGTAGGGATCGTTCCCGAGATTGTAGCGTTCGCGCAGTTCCGCCCAAGTCGCCGGCATGATCTGCATCAGGCCCATTGCGCCTCTGGGCGACTTGGCGTGCACGTCTCCAGCGCTTTCAACGTTGATGACCGAAGTGATCCAGTTCATCGGAATTGCAAAACGCTTCGAGGCTTCGTCGACGAAAGCAGAGAACGGGTTGCTTGCCCGAGCAACCGCTTGAGCCGACGCCGACCCACTCTCCGCTAGAGCAGCACTGTCCGACGTGGCGAAAATAAGCAGCAGCGACACGACAGTCCAAACACGCACGCCCGACCGAGCCAAGCATGCCGTCGTGCTCGCGCCCGTCCAGGGTAAAGCTGCTTCGCGCCCGCCATGCGGCCGCCCCGGAATGCCGCGGCGCGCGTCCGCGCGGCAAGCGTTGGCCGGGACGGAGGAATCGCCCCGTGATCGATCGAACAGAGGAATGGCGGGGTAAGAGCGTGGAACACGCACGATCACTCCTCCCACGTCCACACGGGCAGCGCACGGCCGATCACTGCCGACGCCGGCAAGAAACCAAAATACCGTCCATCAAGAGAGTCGACGGACTGCCAGTTCATGAGAAAGAGCTCGCCGTCGCCGACGACGCGGCAGCCCTGCCACTTCGGCAGCGGCCGGCCGCGTCCGTCGCGGTCCCGTGCCTCGCCCATTGCAATGTCATCGACCGAAATCGTGAGGCCGATTCTGCAAACGGTCTGCCCGGGAAGGGCAAGCACGCGCTTCAGCATGGTGACGCCAATGGGCAAATAGCCGTTAAGGTCGAGGAAGGTCGCGAGCGGCTCCGGCGGCTGTACGGCGACCAATTCAGTAACATGGAATTGGTCCGCCGGTCGGAGGCGGTAGAGACCGATCGGCACGCTCGCGGATGCGTTCCAGATGCAAAGCGGAAGCGGCTCCAGAACGATCGTCGCGACGAGCGCGGCAGCGACCCCAATCGTCCCGGCCAGTATCATGAGGCGGCCCGTCATCGCATTATCCTCTGACGGTGCAGCCAGGCCTGGTGTCGCGCTTTCGTATATGGGCGCGGGTTTTCGTTGACGGACAGACGGTTTTGAACGTGATGCCAATGATCAGGCGCGACATCAGCCGGATCGATGCCGAGCGCCTCAACGGCATCGATCATCTGCAGCACGCGCTCGACCTTCGGCCAACCTGACAGGCGCAGCAAAATCTCTCCGCCGGGTGTCACATACGGTACAGTCGAACAGCGCTGTCCAGGTGCGACCGCGCGTAAGATGTCGATGCGAGAAATGATCGTGCCAAAGTCGTTGGAGGTCCACCGGACGAAGGCAAAGATGCTGCCTGGCGCGAATGACAGGACACGCCGATGGCGATCAAGCTTCCGTTCCTTGACCATACGACCGAACCGGATGCGGTTTTCGATGCGCTTCTCGAGCCACAGCACTTCCACTTCCGTGAGATCGCTCATGCGGCGGCTCCCCGACGCTGGAGCCGGCAGGCGGGAGCTTGGGGCGCGGTGGAGAGTGTGTATGGCCTGCAGAGGCGAGCCAGACTGACGGACCGCCCTTGTCGGGCGCAGCCAACGCGGCTGCCGGCCTGGTCCGTTAGAAGAAATCCGAAGGATTTCTGGTTAGCCGGGGTACTGACCGGTGCCCACTCGCCGGCCATGCTGCTGCGAAAATGCCTCGCAACGATTCGCGAACGGAACGCATGGGGCGGTCTGGCGATCGGCGGTGGAGGCGAACGATGGACTTCTATGCAGGGCTTGACGTGTCGCTGGAGGCGACGAACATTTGCGTGGTGGACGGCGATGGCAACGTCGTTCGGGAGGCCAAACTCGAGACCGATCCGGACGCGATCGAGCTGTTGCTGGCGGAGTGGGGAATCCACCTGAAGCGCGTCGGGCTGGAGGCCTTCTCGTACAGCGCCTGGCTGTTCACGGCGCTCGCCGAAAAGGGCCTCCCCGTGACCTGCATCGAGACCCGGCACGCCAAGGCGGCGCTGAACGCGATGCTGAACAAGACCGACCGGAACGACGCCAAGGGCATCGCGCAGATGATGCGAACTGGCTGGTTCCGTGCCGTCCACGTCAAGTCGGAAGGCGCGCAAACGCTGCGCGCGCTGCTGGTCGGACGCAAGGCGCTGCTCGGCAAGGTGCTCGACATGGAGAACATGATCCGCGGCCTGTTGCGCCCGTTTGGTCTCAAAGTCGGCGAGATCTCGGTCGGCCGCTTTGACGCCCGGGTGCGCGAGATCATGGCCGGGAAGAGGGATTTGGAGGTCATTGTCGCACCGTTGCTGGACGCTAGAAGCGCGATGCGGCTGCAGCTGGCAAAGCTGCAGCGCCTCGCGCTGGCAGCGGCGCGCAGCGACAATGCCGTGCGGCGGATGATGACGGTACCCGGTGTCGGCGCACTCGTGGCGCTGACATTCCGCGCAACCGTCGACGACCCGGCCCGATTCAGGAAGTCGACCAATGTCGGGGCCCATTTTGGCCTGACGCCACGGCGCTACCAATCCGGACAAACCGATCGCATCGGCGGCGTCTCCAAATGCGGCGACGAGCTGACGCGGGCGATGCTGTATGAGGCCGCGATCGCGATCCTCACCCGCATCCCGAAGAATTTTAAGCTGCGGCTGTGGGGCCTGCGGCTCGCCAGGAAGAAGGGTCTGAAGCGCGCGGCGACGGCCCTTGCGCGTGCGCTCGCCGTGCTGCTGCACAAGATCTGGATCCATGGCACCACGTTCCGGTTTGGCGCCGGCGGCAAGCGCGGCCGGGTCGCTGCGGCGGCTTAAAAGCCTCCGCGACCCGGCCGCTTCCACGCGCGCCTTTTCCTTCCGCCACGGCGGAGCGGCGTCTCCCGAGGAGACGGGGATTTGGGTGAGATCGCAACTTTTCTTGCCGGCGGCTTCATGACGACGTTTGAAGCCATCAAGCACGGCGCTGGTTAGCCTGACCGCCCTTTCCTCAAATTCCGGCTTGTGGTGGCCATCGTGCCAACCACGGATGTTAGCGAGTTCTCCTCGACGAGCGAGTTGCTGCAAAAGGACGTGACGCGCACCAGGCGATGATGTCGACGTCAGCGATCGCGCAGATTTGCGCGTGATCGCGTTGACGCGCGTGCATTGGCGACAACAATCGTATTGCAGCGAAGCTTTGCGCGTGAGAGTGTGGATGCATGAGGCATCCTCGTTGCACGCGCGGCCGACTTGTTCACAACGTACTGATTCACAACAAGAAGTTAGTGTCAGTATGTTAGTAAAGTTAGAGCGGCCGGAAAGCGCAGAGAAACAAGCTCTTAAGTCCGATTCCGGTCCCCGATAGCACGAGGATCGGGTCCCCGATAGCACGAGGGTTGCGGTCCCCGATAGCACGAGCTGATTCACAGGTTGTCCTCCGAATTTGGAATGAGACCGCGCCGGCGCAGCCGTGCCGTTAGGGGATCAACAGGCGTAGGCGCGAAGTTCAGCCGCTCGGTGCCATCAGGATCGCGCGTGAGCACGAGCTGGTAGCCGGGCAACGTCTGGCGCTGGACGATCTGGCGTAGGTCGTATGCAAAATGCTTGAGCGGCGAGAGGATGCCTGACTTGGCATGGAGATGCACAAGGTCAAAGCTCCAGCCGCCATCCTGGTGGCCGCCGTGCTTGCGCACGAGGCGGTAGAGCCACCGCTCAAGCCCGCCTGTGAGCTCGAAATAGGCGCGGTCGATCGTCAGCACGAGCGCGTCGTCGATGACGCCCGCGTAGAACCAATCCGGCAGGATCAGTTCGAGTCCGAACGGACGCCCGTTTGCATCGGATGTCTCCTTCCACTCGTTGATCCAGGAGAAGCGATGCCGTCGCCGTTCTGCCGGCTGGCGGATGGAAGTCAGCACTGTCGTTGACTGAAGTCTGTCGAGACCAGCCTTCAGGCGGTCATAGTCACGCGCGCTGGTGCCGCGGCCGACGAACGTCAAAATCTCGTAAGGCGTTGCAGCCATCAGACGCGAGGTCTTCAAGCCGGCGTCACGGGCTTCGACGATCTGGGACGCGGCCCAGATCAGAACGTCCGCGTCCCAGATGGTCGCCATCCCGTGTTCCGGCACGGCTTCGACCCGAATTGCAATCGCACCCGCGCGGAAATCGATCGGCACAATGCGTTTGGTCTTTGCCAACGAAAAGAATGGATAAGCCATCAGATCCTGGGCATCGCGGGGCGCGAGATCTCCGGGGAGTGCCCGAAAGAGCTCAAGCTGCTCGCGCTCGGAATGGTGTTTGCGCCGCATTGTCACTGCTCTCACGTGGCAATCAGCGGCGTTCCTGGCCCGCATACGGGCGCAGCGCAGGATGCTTCTTGGCCGGCAGCACTGTCCCCTTCCCGGGGTCCGAGGTCGATGTCTTGGCGCCCCGGTCGGCCCACGCTTTCAGGTCATCGACGGCGTAAACGACACGTCCGCCAATTTTCCGATAGGTCGGTCCAGTACCGTACGTGCGGTGCTTCTCCAGCGTGCGACCGGATAGGCCAAGATACCGCGCGGCCTCAGGTGTTCGTAGGAAGCGCGGGGGAAGACCGGCTATCGGATCGGACATTTGAGAACTCCAGGAGGACAGCGCACTACGCTTGGCTAAGCTGGCGTGTGTGCGGTCATCATGGAGAAGCGCGATATCGAAGGGGGATGCCGAACATCGAGGGCGCGATTTTCGGCACCCCAGCAACGGCACTAATCGTCCCTGCGCCCCGGTCGCAAGAGTTTGCGGTAACCACCGCGCATCAATGCGAGGCCGCCCTGCACCAAGCGAATCGTTCGATTGCGCAGGTCATGCGTCTTCCAGGCGCGATCGGGGATGCGCTTTTTGCCGAACAGCACTTCGACGATAACGCGATAGCTTCCGCCGGCGCTATGCGCGTCGAGAGCGCGAATCGCGGCGCTCAGCCGTTGGCGGCGTTGTTTAGATAATTCGTGAAATGCAGGACCCGGCGCGCGTCCATTGATCGCGTGCCACTCCCAGGGGACTGCATACGCACGTGCGCCGAAATCCCCATCAAACGGCAATTCGGCTGTGTATGACGCGCCGAGCAGCGGCGGCTCTTTGGACAGACACGGTGATCTACCGCACCGACGCGCAGCACGATGCCAGCCGGCGCGGCGCACTTGGCCAGCTTTAACTCGAGCAGTGGGAGACGCGGAGCCGAGATCGGCCGTCAAGGCAACCGGCACCGAAACGACCGCCGCTAGAACCTCGGGCGCCCAAAAGATCGTCTGCTCGTCGAAGGACCTCTGCGGGTTTTGGGCGAAAGCAGATGCCCCCCATTGCACGCTGCTAACAACGATTGCGCCGCAATAGGTATGAACGAGGCGATTGCAGGAAGTCCCTAGTATACCGCTGCAACCGCAAGGATGACCACCGGCTCATTGTATGGCCGCAGAATGAAGCCCAGGATGGCTGCAACGTAGACCGCGAACAGACGCCATGCTTCTACCGTCAGCCCGGCAGGGATCGGGGAGAGCATCACGATCGCCGGCGCGAGAATGCAGACCAGGAGCCGCCACTGGCCGAGCGCTTTCTTGAGCAAGTTTGACTTTAGAACGGCCTGCGGCGCGACATCAATGGACGACATTTAGTGCTCCCTAGGATATTTGGTGACCGCGCTTCTTTTGGCGCTTGGTTCACGATCGTTAGCTGGGCTGAAGTCGCGTGGTGGCTTGCCTGTGTAGGAATAGGGAACGCCTGGAGGCATCGGCCCCTTGATACGACCGCCCTGCTGCTTCTGCTCCCAGGCATGCGCGAGAATGCCGACCGAGCGCGACAAGATGAAAAGTCCTCGCCCGAGTGGCGGCGCGAAACCGAGTTCGGAGTAGATGACGGCGGTGGACCCGTCGATGTTCATCGGGACCTTGCGGCCCTTGCCCTTTTCCAGATGGGCTTCTACCGCGCGGCCAATGTCGGCAATCTTGCCGGAAATCACGCCCTCACGAGCGGCATCGAACAGCGACAGGGGCCTCGGCGAGCGAGGGTCGATCGGGTGAAAGCGATGGCCGAAACCGGGCAAGATTTTTCCGTGTGCCTCGACGAAGGCGGCGATACCACCCTGCGTCGCCGCTACAAGCGCCGTACCTTCACTCATCTGTCGAGCGATGTCGGCGTACAGCTCCATGCATTGTTGGCCGGCGCCTCCATGGACGTCATCGAGCAAATTGATGGCCGACGCCATTGCTCCATTGAGCGGCAAGCCGCAGGTGATGGACATGCGGCCGACCGCGATCGAGGGCGCTTGCGGTCCGTGATCGACCGCAGCCACAAGAGCGGCTTCAAGCAGAGCGGCATGATCGGGCGACGGGAGGTCGCCGCGCAACAGAAGCCATATCATCTGCGGAAAGCTGACTGAGCCGATCAGCTGCTCGATCGAAAAGCCGCGAAAGCGGATGACGCCCGGCTTCATGTCGATAATGTCGGTCGACCACCAATTGGTTGCCTCGGTCAGGAGATCGGCGGGATTGGATTCGGCATGACCAGGATTTCCTTTTCAAGCGACGCGGACCACGCCGCGGTCCGCCATTTCGTCGATCTGGGCGCGCGTGTAGCCGAGCCGTTCGAGCCATGTCGCCGTGTCGGCGCCGAGCAGCGGGGGAGCGGACGGTTTGGGAAAGCCTTCGTCTAGAAGGAAGCCTGGGCGCGTCACCCGTAGCTGTTGCCCTTCGGTCGGTGCGAGAGGCAGGTTCTCGATGAACCGGCGTTCGACCAGTTGCGGCTGCTGCAGTGCGTCCTGGACTGAGAGCACGCACCCCGCGGGAACGCCGGCGGCGTTGAAAATCTCCTCCCATTCCTCGGCGGATTTCGACCTGAGCGCCTTGTTGATCTCGTCGCTCAGGGCTGCGCGATGCAGCTTGCGCGTGTGGCGTTCACCGAACCGCTCCTCGCTCAGGAGATCGGGTCGTCCGATCAGCTGGCAGAGCTTCTCGAATTGCTTCTGCTCGTTGGCGGAAATGTTGCGCGGACCAGTCTTCGTCTTGAACGTGCCGGATGGCGCCGCCGTGAAATTCTCGTTCCCCATTGGCTCGGGGAGGATGTCGGCGTTGAGGTAGTTAGAGACTACCCAGCCCATTGCCGCCAGAGTCGATTCCAGGAGCGACACTTCGATAAACCGACCGCAGCCCGTCGAACGCTGCGCGACCAGCGCCGCCGAGATTGCGAAGGCTGCCGTGATACCGGCCATGGTGTCGGAGATCGGAAAGCCGGTGCGCAACGGCGCCGATCGGTGATCGCCGGTTACGCTCATCGCGCCCGAGACACCGTGCACAATCTGGTCGTAGGCGGGCCGGTTTGCCCAGGGGCCTTCCTGACCGAAGCCGGATGTGGCGCAGTAGATCAGCCGGGGATTGCGCTTCGCGAGAACCGCATAGCCGAGGCCGAGCCGCTCCATCACTTTGGGCCGGAGGTTCTCCGAGCAGCACGTCGGCCTGATCGACAAGTCGAAGGAATGCATCCCGCCCCTCCGGCGATTTCAAGTCGATCGCGATCGATTGTTTACAGGCATTCACCGCAACGAAGGACAGGCCGAACAGGCGCTGTGCCATCATCGGATCTGCCCCGAGATGCCGAGCCAGATCGCCGCCCTTCGGATTTTCGATCTTGATCACTTCGGCGCCGAGCCGCGCCAAGTTGTAGCCACAGAAGGGTCCAGCGAGCACGTTGGACAGATCGAGGACCCGTACGCCCTCAAGCGGCAAACTCATGGCGATCTCCGTAAGACGTTCAACCCTCGTTCTGTCTGACAGAGCGTTATTCTATTGTACAGACCTCATGCCCGAGTTCATGCATGAGTCAAGGCGGTTCTATTGTGAAGAACCCAATACATTCGGTATTTCAGGTTGATTTTTGACGTCGCGCAAACTAAGTTCTGTAAAACAGAACCTGTAGGCGATTTTCGATGACCAGGGACGGCGCGGAGTCGGTCGAGCGCGCACTCAACATCTTGCGCGCCTTCTCCGAAACGCGCCGAGAGATGAGCCTGACAGAAATCTCGCAAAGCACCGGCTTGTATAAGAGCACGGTCTTGCGTTTGACCGCATCGCTCGAAGCCTGCGGCTTCCTGCAGAGAGGAGAGGACAAGCTCTACCGGCTCGGACCGGAGTTGTGGCGTCTTGGAGCAATTTACCGGCGCGGCCTCGACCTCGGCGAGTTCATCCGGCCGGTTCTGCGCCGCCTCGTCGATACGACCCAGGAGAGCGTCTCGTTCTATGTCCGCGACGGCGACGAGCGCATCTGCCTGTATCGCCAGAATTCGCCGCGCGCGGTTCGACACCATCTTGAAGAGGGAGAACGGCTCCCGCTCGATCGCGGGGCCGCGGGGCGCGTTCTGCGCGCCTACACGGCGCCGAAGTGGCCCCTAGGAGCGCAGATTCGAGAGGACGGCTTCTATATCTCGTTGGGTGAGCGCGACGCAGACGTCGCCGCCGCTTCGGTGCCGGTCATCGACAATGCGGGCCGGTTGCGCGGCGCCTTGTCTGTATCCGGTTTGAGAAGCCGTTTCGATACCAAGGCGCAACACCTGGCGATCGAAGCCATGAAGATGGAGGCTGCGCGAATAGCTGACCACCTGCCTGCATCTGACTGAGTCCGGCGAACAAGCGGCAGATGTCGCGTTAGAGTCACAATGCGAAAAAACTCAGATTGAGCAAATCTGGTCCGCTCTGTTGCGATGAGCGGCGCCCGGGAGACAGAGCGCAGTTTCGTGGATGGGCCAGGCAGCTGCGAATGGCGTTACGCTCTGGGCAGGCTTTTAGCTAAGAAACCCCGTCCGATTTGGTCGGACGGGGCTTGATGGGGGCGTTCTTACTCGCCGGTCTTGCGCGGCCGCGACCAGAGCAGGGTGTAGCCTTCACCGCCCTCTTCGTCGAACAGGTTCGCGTAGATCGGCGCGTTGAACGAAGGGTCGTCGAGCTTGAGCGAGAGGTAGTCGCGGCCTTCCTCGGAACGCTTCGACCAGGCTGCGCCGATCTCCGCCCGGCCCACATAAATGCGGTGGCTGGGCGCGTTGTCATTGGAGCGGTTGGTCTCGGCGACGATGCGGACGCCCTTGGCCTTCAGGCTCAGGGTGGCGATCTCGCCCTGGAATTCGTTGCCGACCTTCTTGAAAGAACCGATGTTAGCCATGTCACTTCTCCTGTTGTGTTTCGAGCCCGCGACCACCGCAGCCTCGATGGCGATCTAGGGCCGAGGACGATCGGCGACGCACCCGGTCGGGCCGTAGCGCAGCGGAGGACGTCGTTGTGGCGACTTTCTTGTCTCGCGAGGAATGGGCGAAGCCCAGGGGAAGAAAGTCGCATCAACGGCGTTGCGGCTCAGACGATCGAGGCGAAGCCGGTCTTCGGCCAGATCAAGCCATCAACGAGGCCACGTGCGTCCGCGTGCTGAACCACAATCTTACGGAGAAGCGTGGCTATCTCGATTTTGATGAACAAGCGGTCGAAACGATTTGGCGCAGAAAGAGAAACAATCTGCTGCAAAGGGCGGAATCGTCTCCCCAAGAACGGATCGAGATAAAACCGCTCCGACGCGGCTGTGTGGGCCAGACCGAATGCCGGCAGCTTGATCGAGGTGTTCCGAGGAGGACGGCCCTTCTCGCGCTCAGGTTTCGATCAGCCTTCCTTTAACGCGCCGATCTACGCGCACCTGTTCGACGGAGGGCGGAAAACGGTCAGCCCCTCGGGCCATGCGGCCATAAGAACGCGTTAGGACGGGTTCTCCACCACCTCACCCGGCTCGAACGGGCGGGGCTTCGCCAACACCATCAAGCGCGTCCATGACGTAAGGCCAATGCAAACTGCGCCCAGGCAAGCGAAGACGTCACGCCCAGCGAGTGAAGGCGCTCCGATCTGGGACAGGGCGAATACCACATGATAGCCGGCGACGGCGGCGGGGACCGCGAATGCTGTCGCGATCGCGATACGCAAGGCGGAAGACCGAGTAGCAGCAAAGGCGACCTGGCCTAGCACGAGCGTCAGCGTACCGCCGGCCGTTGCGATAAGCGGGGTGCCAACGAGGCCGGCGCCGCGCTGATACGCCGTGATCCCGATACTCAGTGCGACGAAAAATGGCAATGCATACACAGCGAGCGTAAAGATCGCCCAGCAGAACAAGCCGATGCCGAGTGTGTTGAGAACAAGCCCAATAGCGAGCATGGTGGTGGCTCCATGTGCATAGATGTACTGGTCGCGCCTTCCACCACCACCACGGCGCAACTCTGGATATGAGACCGAAACGAGGCGGAGTTGCGGCGCGAGCAATTTCGCTTCGATGGAAATCGAGAAGACGGCGCTCACGCGCCGCCGAACCTCCAGACGGGGATGCCGAGGCGCTTCGCCTTATCGGCAAGGTTGTCCTGAATTCCCGTGCCCGGGAAGTGCATGACGCCGATCGGCAGGAGTTCGAGCATGGCGTCGTTGCGCTTGAACGGTGCGGCCTTGGCATGCTTCGTCCAGTCTGGCTTGAAGGCGATCTGAGGTACCTTGCGGGTGGTCGCCCATTTCGAGGCTATCAGTTCAGCGCCCTTCGGGGAGCCACCATGGAGCAGGACCATGTCGGAATGCTTGGCATGAACCTTGTCGAGGCGGTCCCAGATGAGGTTGTGGTCGTTAAAGTCGAGCCCTCCGGTGAGCGCGATCTTCGGCCCAGCGGGCAGCATGACCTCGGTCTCGGCGCGGCGCTTCGCCGCGATGAAGTCGCGGGAGGCGATCATCGCTGCGGTCAGCGTACGATGGTTCACCAGCGTTCCCGATCGGGGGCGCCAGAATGAGCCGGTGTGCGTCTCGAAGCGCTCGATGGCCCGATCACGGAAGAGCTCCAGGCAGTCGCGCCGCTCGATCAATGTGATGCCTTCCGCCGTCACGCGCTCGAGTTCGACGGATCGAACTTCGGAGCCGTCCTGCTCGCGCTGGCTCTTCTGCTGCGCCTGTTCGTTGTCGTCAAGTTGACGCCCGATGCGGTCGACGGCTCGGTGGAACAGGTTGACAGTAGACCAGAGCAGATCGTCAAGGTCCGGCTCGAGCCGCGTGTCGCTCAACGTGGCGACCAGGGCATCGAAGATGTCAGCGACGGCACCGGTAATGATCCTGGCCTCGGGAAGCGGCCGTGGATCGGGCTGGTCGTCGAAGGGGCGGTAACCGAAGAGCTGCAATTCGGTAAGAACATGTTCGGTCGGAGATGCGGCGTGCGGCGGTTCGATGTCGTCGTGGTCGGTCATGGAGGCGATCCTTTGCCGGATCGGCCGCGACCATCGCGGCCTTCGTGGCGATCACTCAGACGGCAGGCGGAACGGGCCAGAACCCGGAGCAGAGCGGAGGGCCGAAGCGCCGCGGAGGATGGCAAAGGCCGGCTATTTTGCTTCGCGATGCAAAGCGCGCCGCTCAGATGGCTAATCGCCGGCGCGCGGCGGAAAATAGCCGGACGCAGCCATTGCCGGCCCGAGCCGCTTGCCGTCCGATCGCCCTCTAGAAGGCCGTGGTCGCGTCCTCTTCCGGCAGTGGCCTTGCTATGACCGAGCTGTCGACCCCGATGGAAGCGCCGGGGCTATTCCGCGGCTACCGTCGGAGAATGCAGGAAGCGCGCGACGTCCTCTGGTACGAGTTGAAGCCGCAAGCGTACTCGGATGGCATCGATCCCGAAGAGGTGCAGATCTTCGTTGAAGTCCCCCAGCCGGGGCGACAGCGGGATCGCTTCAACGCCGACGGCTTCCGCTCGCTGCGTGAGAATCGCCTGTACGGCATCTCCGGCAGCATCGTCATCGCGGGCGATATAGAGCCGACGCAGGCCAGACGGCAGCAACATGGCTGCGAGGTGATTGGCCGAAAGCGCAGCCGCCATGGGCAAGGTCGGCAGTGCGTAACGCAGTGACAGCATGGTCTCGATCCCCTCGCCGGCAGCAAGTACGTCATCGACCACGCCGAAATGAACGGCGTTGCCCAGAAGGTCGCCCATTGCGCGTCGTGGTGTGTCGATCGGAGCCTTGCCGAGCCGCACGCGATCAAAGCCGTCTGGATCTAGCCAGGTGCGATGCACGCCGGTGATCCGTCCCTCGAGGTCCGTGACAGAGCCTATCATCGCCGGCCAGGTTTCGGTCGGCAAATGCTCGTCCGGCCGATAGTAGCAACGCGGGTGGAAGCGGAGGCTGCCACCATGGTGGATGCGGGCTATTCCGCGACGCTGCAAGTACGTTTCAGCCGCCGTCCCCTCGATCGGACTGGATATCGCAAAGAGCCGACGAGCGGCTTCCTGCGATCCGGCCGGCACTACTGGACGAATAGGTTTCTGAGCTGGTTGCTGTTCAGAACGCGGTAGCTTCAGAAAGCGCCTCGCCTCCTCAGCGACCTCGCGAAAGTCTCGCAAGGCCAGACTTTCCCGGATGATGTCGAGGAGATCGCCATGTTCTCCGGTCGCGGCGTCGGTCCATTTCCCAGCGGGTCCCTTCGGCGATTCCTGGAGCCGTACGAACAACGAGCGGCCCGGCGTGTTGTGGACGTCGCCGACCAGCCAGTACCGCCCCGCTCGCCTGCCATTGGAGAGATAGTGTCGGCACACCGCCTCGGCCTCGCGCGAGAGGCGGCGTGCCAGTTCGGAAGCATCGCGGGACATCACGCGGCCTCCCGATCACTGATGCGCGCAACCGGATAGCTGCCGAGTACATTCGACAGGATCTCGACACCGCTCGCGTCCGTGGGCACGAACATGCGCAGTTTCCAGGAGATGATCTCCCCAAAGAGGCCGTAAGCACGGAGGCGATCGCGCATCGTGTCTTTGAATCCCGACAGCTCGATGCGATACGCGCCCATCACCCGGACGCGGCGAAGCTGGAGCCCCTCCGCAAGATCGAGGACGGTCCGTCCCTCCATCAGCGCGGCAAAGGCAGCGCCTGGTGTCAGCGCAGGCGCGTCCGTTGCAAGGACGCTTTCGACCCACGCCGCGGAAACCTTGCGTCCGATGATGCGTTCGCCCGCATCGGTCTGGAGCCGATAGACGCGGGTTGATTCGTTCGGCAGCCGCTTCCAGATCGGGAGCAGCAAGCCCGCCACGACGTGGATCGTGATTTCCGTGAACTCGGGCACCTCCGCAAGTTCCGCCAGCCAGGCCGAGGCAAAGCGTTCACGATCCGCTTCGTCCCAATGGCTTTCTGCCATTATGCTTAGGGCGACCCGGTGCTGCTCCATCGGCCGGATCAGACGGACGCGCCGCTCGATCTCGCCATCATCGAGCATGACGCTCGCCGCAGGGACCTGCACGGCGGCTCGTCCCGAGCGCTCATTGACGAGCAGGACGGCCTGACGATCGGAAAGACGTGCAAGAGCGTCATCCAGACTCACCGGATGATTGCGCTGCCGCTGGGCGACCGTGAGCAGCCGGGTCTCGGCGCCGGTGCCAGGATGGTCATAGATCGTCCGCCGGTCGGCGACGACGAAGCTTTCAGCGCGGAGCGTTTCCAGGCCGACGTCGTAGGTACCCGACGCGACCGCGCCCTCGATCCGAGCGGTCAACAGCTGCTCGGTGAACAGCACATTCTGTAGATCGATAGTGAGTGCCAACAATCTGTTGAGGAAGGTGGTGATCGGCGGCAGGTCATCCCTCAGCCCATTGGCATCCATGAGCTTCAGGCCGGTCGCATCCTCGAACCGTTCGAGCGAACAGCCATCGACTTTGCCTCGCACAAGCAGCGTATAGAGCTGACGCAGCGCGTCACGCCCGAACTGGCTTTCGAGATTGTCCTCGGGCCGGAACAGGCCCTGCCCTCCTGTTTGGCGCTGGCCGCGCGTAATGGCCCCTAACGTGTCGAGCCGTCGGGCAATGGTGCTGAGAAAGCGCTTTTCGGCTTTCATGTCGGTCGCAATGGGACGGAACAGCGGCGGCTGTGCCTGATTGGTCCGGTTTGTGCGGCCGAGCCCCTGAATCGCGGTGTCGGCCTTCCAGCCGGGCTCGAGCAAATAATGGACCCGCAAGCGGCGATTCCGGGCCGAGAGCTCGGCATGGTAGCTCCTCCCCGTGCCGCCTGCGTCGGAGAACACGAGGATACGCTTGAGGTCGTCCATGAAGGCCGATGTCTCAGCGAGATTGGCCGAACCGGCTCGGTTTTCGACCACCAACCGATCGCCCTTACGAATGATGAGGCGCGAGCGGCCGGTCACTTCGGCGACGATGTCGGTGCCGAATTGCTGCACGATTTGATCCAGCGCGCCGGGGACCGGAGGCAGCGAGGCGAGTTTCTCGATGAGGCGGCCGCGTCGTGCGACGGCTTCCCGGCTCTCGACCGGCTGGCCATCGCGATAGACAGGCCGAGAGCAGAGGTTGCCCTCAGAGTCGGCGAATGGTTCGTGGAGCTGGACCGGGAAGGAATGGGCGAGATAGTCGAGCACATACTCGCGCGGGGTGATGTCGACCTGAACGTCGCGCCAGTCTTCGGTCGGGATCTCGGCGAGCCGGCGCTCCATCAGCGCTTCGCCCGTTGAAACAATCTGGATGACAGCGGCATGGCCGGCGGCGAGATCGCGGTCGATCGACCGGATGAGCGACGGCGTCTTCATTGAGGTCAGCAAATGGCCAAAGAAGCGCTGTTTGGCGCTTTCAAAGGCGGATCGGGCCGCGGATTTCGCCTGCCCGTTCAGCGTTCCGGTTTCGCCGGTGATGTTGGCGGCCCGCATCGCCGCGTCGAGGTTGTTATGGATGATGCTGAACGCATCTGCATAGGCGTCGTAGATGCGAACCTGCTCCGGCGTAAGCTGATGCTCGACGAGGTCGTATTCGACGCCTTCATAGGAAAGCGAGCGGGCCGCGTAGAGGCCGAGCGCCTTCAGGTCACGCGCGAGCACCTCCATGGCCGCGACTCCACCCTCCTCGATCGCTTCGACGAATTCGGCGCGTGTGGCGAACGGGAAGTCGGAGCCGCCCCAAAGACCGAGGCGTTGGGCATAAGCGAGGTTGTGGACCGTGGTTGCGCCCGTCGCCGATACATAAACGACGCGAGCATTCGGCAGCGCGTGCTGGAGCCTCAAGCCCGCGCGCCCCTGCTGAGAGGCCGCCTGGTCGCCGCGCTCGCCCTTGCCCCCGACCGCATTCTGCATGGCGTGGCTCTCGTCGAAGACGATCACTCCGTCGAAATCGGCGCCCAACCATTCAACGATCTGTCTGACACGCGAAAGCTTTTCGCCACGCTCGTCGGTCCGTAGCGTAGCGTAGGTGGTAAATAGGACGCCTTCCGAGAGCCGGATCGGGGTACCCTGGCGAAACCGCGAAAGCGGCGTAACAAGCAATCGCTCCATGCCCAGCGCGGACCAGTCGCGCTGCGCATCTTCAATCAGCTTGTCGGACTTGCTGATCCAGACCGCACGACGACGGCCCTTGAGCCAGTTGTCGAGCAGGATCCCCGCGACCTGCCGCCCCTTGCCCGCCCCGGTGCCATCGCCCAAAAACCAGCCGCGGCGAAAGCGGACGGCATTTTCCGCGTCATCGCGCGCGGCGGCCACAACATCAAAGGTTGCGTCGACCGTCCAGGAGCCCGCGAGAAACTCAGAATGCGCCTCATCTGCATAGATGATGCTCTCGAGCTGGGCATTCGATAGAACTCCGTCTGCCATAACATTGGCCGGCAGGTGCGGACGATAGGAAGGCTTCGGTGGCGCAACGGAAGCCATCGCCGCGGATTGCACGAGTTGGTCGGGTGTGCGCACGATCCAGGAATACGGATCGACTGCAATCCGTACTCCTCGTAAAGCGCATCGGTGAGCCGGGCGCCTTCCGGCGGCGACCATTCGACCGTTTCGTACGTAAGTTCGACGCCTTCTGGCGCGGCGCCTGTCGCAGACGATGAGCGCGTTGCAACAGCGCTGGTCGACCGGGACATGTTTGGCCACCGGATAGCGGAGATCTCCGATGGCGTGGCGACAGGCGTCCTTGTAGGCACATGCTTGGCCACCCAATCAAGCAAGGTAGCGACGTCGGCCGCCATGCCCGGCGAGGCAGGAAAAGCCGTCGGATCGGCAGCGGGCAGCTTGTCGATCACAAGCAGCCTCGTATCCGTCTGAGTGCCATGCTTGGCGTAGATGGCGCCCTCGATCGCCGCAGAAAACACCAATCGCCCGCGACCCTGGAGCCGCACAAAGGCATCTCGCCATGCCGGGTTATCGGGCGCGAAGCTTGCGCCAGTGATGGCGACGAGGCGCCCACCATCGCAAAGACGCGCGAGCGCCGAAGCGATGTGCCGGAGGGTCGCATCCGCCATCCGTCGATCGACATTCGCCAGGGCCGAGAACGGCGGGTTCATCAGGACGACGCTCGGCACCACACTTGCGTCGAGGTGATCATCGATCTGCGCAGCATCGAACCGCGTGACCTTAACGCCCGCGAACAGATGATCGAGCAACGCCGCACGGGGCTCGGCCAACTCGTTCAACACCAAGGCGCCGCCGGCGAGCTCGGCAAAGATGGCGAGCAAACCGGTGCCCGCCGATGGCTCGAGAACACGATCGGCGGGCGTAATGCCGGCTGCGGCGCATGCCGCCAGCCCGAGCGGGATGGGCGTCGAGAATTGCTGAAGCGCCTGGCTGTCCTCGGAACGCCGCGTGTGGGTCGGCAGACAACTCGCGATCTTCGCGAGCATCGGCAGCATTGCTGCCGTCGAGCCAGCCTTGGCCCGCATGGCCGGGCCGAATTTGCGAAGGAACAGAACTGTTGCCGCCTCGCAGACGTCATAGGCGGTCTTCCAGTTCCAGGCGCCGGCCGTGTCCGGGGCGCTGAAGGCAGACTCCACAGCGGTACGCAGAACAGCGGCATCGATGCGACGGCCGCGTTCGAGCTCGGTCAGGACCTGTCGCGCGGCCCTAATAGCGGCAGAGGTGAGATTTGCAGTGGCACGCATGGAGAGCGGCGTGGCGACACCGCCGGCAAGAGATTCGGTCATGGCAGGGTTCTTCGGAGAGCAGGAATGGGTCGAACCACCAGGCGCTCTCCTCCGACCCCGACGGCTCAAACCCTCCCGGCCCGGCTCTCCCTCTCAGCCCTCGCCCATAAGAATGGGGACCGGCGCTGTACACCGATCCCCAAGCAACTGCGGGATGGCCCTAGCCATCCCGCTCGATGATGTTCACTCAGCCGCGTCGAGCTGTTGCGGATCATCGTCGCCGGCGTTCTCCGGATCCTCCTCGTCGGCGAGGAATTCTGGCAGCGGGCCTGCTCCGCCCTCCTGCTCCACTGGCGCCGCATTGAGATCGACGAGACGCAGCGGCTCCGGCAACCAGCCCGAGCCATCCAGAAGGCGCTCGGCCTCCTTTGCCATCTCGGCCTTCTTCAGATGATCGATCAGTTGTGCCGACGACTCGCCCTTGGCTTCCCGCACCGCGTCCAGAATTCGCGGCTTGGTGACCCGGCCGAGATAGTTGTCGACGGTCGGTCGCCAGCCGGCCTGCACCATGTCGAGCCCGACCGCGCGGGCCAGCACCTCAGCTTGGTCAAGACGCGTGCGAACGCCATTGGCGGAGACGCGCCCCTGATTGTAGCGATTCGCCGGCTCATAGACGGCGTTGACGGCAAATGATGCACAATGGGCGAATAGCGATGCCTGTGCATCGCCATCAAGAGCTGACAGTGCACCCCAGAGATCGTTCTCGCTCTTCGGCAACCGTGCCTTCCAGACCTCATGTCGCGCCTCGACGGCCTTAGCGGAGACGCTTTCTCTCAGCCCCGGAGCTTGAGCTGGAAAGTTCGGCGTGCGAAGGCTGATCTCAAGACAGCTCCCGGATGATGCGAACCGGTAAAGGCCGTCAGCACGAAGTTGTGCAGGACCGCCTGGAACGCGATCGCAGGATTTTCTGCCAGCGCATCGCGCAATGCCAGCGTACGATGCGCCGTCAGCTCGGTGATCAGCCGATCCGGCAGAGGCCTGGCCGCGTCTTCATCATCATCCTCGACATCGGGAGCACTACCCGCGACCGCGATGACCGTGCGCTGGACGGAAGGGCCCTCTTCTTGACCTTCGGTCGACGACACGTCGGCGTCCTGCCCGACATCAGGATCAGATGCCGGCACCTCGTCCTCTGGCCGGACGTAACCCCGGTTCACGGAGAGGCGTCCTTCGGAATCGATACTGATGAAGACACCAGCTCGGGCGATCTCTGTCGGTTCGCAAAACATTGGCCGGTCTTCGAAAGCCGCCAACGCCGACTCGATTTCGCCGAGACGCTGGTCGACCTCGTCGGGCAGCTCGTCTGCATCCTGGTAATCCGATTCGAGCTTGGCCTGCTCGGCGTTTAGGGCATCGATGGTCGCCTGGTCCTCAGGTGAGAGATCGACAGGTTTGCCTTCGATTTCTCGTAGGCCTTGAGTGTGCCCGTAGGAGAACTCTACGGCGATTGAGATCCACTTCCAGCCTTCGGCGGCAATGGTCTCAGCTTCGGCTTTGAGCTTTTCGGTGACGAGGCGGTCGAGCAACACGACGTCCTGAAGCCAGCCGCCGTCGTCGTGCTCGAACAGGTCCCGCAGAACGCCGCCACCTGCGTGCTGATAGGCATCGAGGCCCACAAACTGGGCCCGCCGATCGGACCCGCGCACGGTGTTCTCGGTCAGCATGCGGCGGATCTGGTATGGCTCGTCGTAACCGGAACGGCTGACGTTCTCCCAGACCTGCTCATGGCGGGCGTGATCGGCCGTGACTGAGAACGCCATGAGCTGCTCGAGAGTCATGCCGTCTTCGGCATAGACCTCATGCAGCTTCGGCGACACCGACGCCAGCCGCAGCCGCTGCTTCACGATCGCAGGGTTCACGAAGTGCCGGGCGGCAATGTCTTCCTTGGTCATGCCGAGATCGCGAAGTGTCTGGAAGGCCCGAAACTGATCGAGCGGATGCAGACCGACCCGCTCGTCGTTCTCCGCCACCGAATCGTCCGCGGCGATGCCCCCTTCACGCACAACGCACGGCACCGCCTGCGTCTTGGACATCCGCTTTTGTTTCACTAGGAGTTCGAGAGCGCGATAGCGCCTGCCGCCCGCCGGCACCTCGAACATGCCGGTCTCGTTGCCATCTGCATCAACGACGGCCCGGACACTCAGACTTTGCAGAAGCGTACGCTGCGCGATGCTCTCGGCCAGCTGCTCGATCGAGACACCGGCCTTGACGCGGCGAACATTCGACTGGCTGAGCACGAGCTTGTTGAAGGGAATGTCTCGGGAAGGCGACACGTGATCTTTTGTACGGCTTTCGTCATTTTGGCTCTCCACGACGGGCGGCCGTGAGACTCTCTCTTGGCTTCCAACCCGTCGCGAACAGCCTCCCCTCCTCTCACTCTCGCGCGGCCACAGGAGGCCAAGCGTCACGCCGCCTCGTGATCGGCCACAAACGAATCCAGCGACGCGAGTTCAACGGTGCCGGGAACGAAGCCGAGCAAATAGTCTGCCGCCTTGCTCGCCTGCGAGGCGGCACGCACGATGGCCCTGACGTCGTCGCGCAGGACTTCAAGCCAGGAGCCGATATAGTCGGCATGGCGCACGGTCGGCACGATTCCAAGCGACGCGCAGCTGAACGCGGAGCTCAACTCCGCGACCAGTTCTTCGAAGGCATATTTCTTGGTACCGTAGGATCCGCTCTGGTCGCGATTGAGGCGCGAGGGATGCCCGGTCGCATGACCGAGTTCATGGAACGCCGTGCGGTGCCAGTTGATGGGCTCAAAATAGGCCTGCGGCGGCGGGACCTGAACATAGTCTTCGGCTGTTGCATAGAACGCCCGATCTCCACCAATCCGAAATGGGATTCCGCTGGCCTTTATCAGGGCGTCGACCGTGGGTTCGATGAGGCCAGGCGGCGGTGGCGGCGCAGCGGTGGCAATGCCGTCGGGCAGTTCCTCGCACTGATCGGTGTTGAAAACGGTAAATCGCTTGAGGAACGGAATTGCCTGAGCGTCTTCGCCGGTCTCGGCGGCGCGTCGTTTTTCGTCATTCGGCACGAAACGATCGGCGTAGACGACTGTGGTGCCGCGCTCACCCTTGCTAACGTGGCCGCCGAGCGAGAGCGCTTGGCGGAAGGTGAGCCAACTTTGACCTGTAAATCCGCGTTCGATCACGGCTCCCCAGAGGATGAGGATGTTCACCCCACTGTATTGCCGGTTGGTCGACGCGTTTTTCGGCATGGCCAACGGCGCCTTCGCCGCGGCCGTACCCCAGGGCTGAACCCAGGGGACGCGTCCGGCCTCGAGCTCGGCAATGATCTTATCAGTGATCTCATTATAGAGGTTTGCCCGGTCCTGGCCGACGCGCGCGCAAGCAGTAGGATTCGACATCGCGGGTCTCCGCGACGGGCGCCACGAGCCTCTCTCGCAGCTTGTAACCCGTCACGGAAAACCCAGCCTGCACTCTTACTCTCAGCTTCTTGCCTTAGGCCGCAGGCCTGATCCGGCGTGCGCCAGGGGCGCATCGCCCCGAGAGAAATGGCACCCGCAGGAGCGTGAGCATAGCGACGCCGAAGGGGGCACGCGGGTCCGAGTGCAGCGACGAGACCGGTTCAATAGCGGCACCCGGGAACGGGGGCAGTGATAGCGATCGCCGCAGGCGAGCCCCTTTCCCGAGTGCCCCCGGCGAGGAGCACCAAACTCTAGCGCGAGGGATCGAAGCCGCAAGGCCGAGACGCTGCGCGGCTCGGTTCACGAGAGCCCGGTGCGGCTCTTGCCGCACGCGCCAAAACCTGAGCGAACGTGATGCAGGCGAGAGGCCTGTGGGCGGAGCGAAAGCGAAGACCACTCGCGGGACGCAGCAAAGGAGGCACCCGCAGGAGAGTCAGCATAGCGCCGACGCGTAGCGGCGGGACCCGGGACCGAGTGCAATCGCGAGACCGGTCAAAAAGGCACCCGAGCTCGGGACAGTGATAGCGACGCCGGAATGCATGTCGGCGGGACCCGAGAGCGAGTGCCTCCGGCGAGCGACTCAATGCGGATACACGTCTCCTTGGTATCAATTTTGCTTTTGTGATATCGTCTCACTGGTGCGCATGTCGATGCACGGCGTGGGCATGTTCACTGAGCCAATTCTTTACAGAGGACGACATGGCCAAGAAAGCAAAGAAGGCAAAGAAGACCGCGAAGGCAGCTACCAAGAAGGTGGCAAAGAAGACTTCAAAGAAAAAGAAGTAGTCGTATCGGCTACTGATCTATTGCCGCCTCCGGGTCGCAACCCGGATGAATAGCGAGACCTTCCCAAAGGGTATGATTCCTTTGCAGCCGTTCGGTATCGCGGCACGCTAAGATAAGGCCGGACCTTTGTGCAGGTGGCTGCTGCATAAAGGTCCGGTTTTTCGTTTCCGCCCCGCGAGGAGTATGCTCTGCTCGTGCGCGACGGATCGAAGCCACAGGGCCGAGACGCTCAGCGGCTCGGTTCACGAGAGCCCAGTGCGGCGACGGGCGCACGCGCAAAAAACGGATAAGACGTCTGAAGTATCGGAAAGCGGTTTCTTCAGTTCGTTCTCGCCCACCCTGCCACCTGGCCGGCTGGAAAATTCGGCCTTGAAGGACCACGAGATCCCACGATCCGGAATCCCAGCCGTGTGTTAGCGATGGGGAACGTCTGCGGGACTAAACGATTCGTCTCAGCGTGGGAGAACCTTTCAATGCTGATGACCAAGCAGAGACGGCCAGTGATCCGCACCCTGCGCGGTTGGGCGATCAACGTGCTGAACGAAGCCGGCGCCATCCGCGAGTGCGAGGAGCACGGTTGGATGCAGGACCGCGCCGATCCGCATGCCCGAGAGCGGGCCTTCGATATTGCCCGTCGAGACCTGCCGGAAGACGTATCCCGTCAAGCAGCGGAGGCTGCGGTCCGCGACGTGCTGGACTCGATCGGTGATACCTGCCCAGAATGCCCTCCTGACGAGGAGGATCGGCGCTAACCCCCGACGCCGCCCCATCTCCGACTCAGCGGCCCAGCCGTTTCTCCACACGCTTGCGCGAGTTGCCGATCTTCTTGACTGCTTTTTTCACCGCCGACGCTGACTTTCGCGTCTTCTTCGCCTCGTACTGCACTTCGTAGTCCTGCCCGCCGGCCACCCGAGCTCGGTCCTGTTTTCGTCCGCGCGCCGTCTTGCTCTTCTTCGTTACCGCCATGGATGTCTCCTTCTGTTGTGGCATCGAAGCAACGCAAGAGGGATTCGCAGGTTCCGGAACGATTCGAACTGTGCCAATTTGAATCGGCTGTAGCGTTGAGTTCTTCAGTGGCGTTTCAGCGTAAAAGGCCGGCGGCTATCGGTGTCAAGGCGCTTTTCCCCAGCTTCATCGAACCGGCCCTGGCCACATCGAGCAATAATGTGCCGTCCCTGCATTACGCAACACGATCTGAAGGATTGGCCGTTGAATGAGCCGGACGTCGACCCTGCCCAAGCGCTTACAGCCGATGCTCGCTACGCTCACCGACGCGCCGTTCGACGACCCCGGCTGGGTTTTCGAGGATAAATACGATGGCTTCCGGATGATCGCGGAAATCCGGCGGGGCAAGGTTTCGCTCTACAGCCGCAACGGCAAGATCATCAGCCGCAGCTATATCGAGGTCGCCAAAGCGCTGGAGGGCGTGAAGGGCGATGCCGTAATCGATGGCGAGCTCGTCGCGATCGGAAAGGACGGTGTCTCGCATTTCCAGCTGCTTCAGAACGCGCTGCGTCATGAAGCCAAGCTCCTGTATTGCGCCTTCGATCTCATGTTTCAGAACGCAGTCGACTTGCGTAAACGGCCTCTGCTCGAGCGCAAGGAGCGGCTGAAAGCGATCCTGGCCAGCCACCGCCTGATCGCCTTCAGCCGTCACCGCAAAGCGAACGGCACGAAATTCTTCGCCGAGGCCGAGCGGAAGGGTCTTGAAGGCATCATGGCGAAGCGCGCCGACAGCGCGTATGCGTCCGGAAGCCGGACGGCGGATTGGCTCAAAATCAAGTCAGCAAAGCGGCAGGAAGTGGTGATCGCAGGCTTCACAGCACCTAAGCGCACCAGGCCGTTCTTCGGCGCCCTGGTCCTCGCCGTGCGGGAAGACGACACATGGCGCTATATCGGTCATGTCGGCACAGGCTTCAGCCATAAGCTCCTGGAAGAACTCCATGCCAAGCTCGTGAAGCTGACGACCCCGAAATCACCCTTCCCTGCCAAAGTGAAGGACGAGGCCGCCACGACCTGGGTCAAGCCCTCGTTGGTTGCCGAGGTCAAATTTGCGGAGTGGACGAGCAAGGGCGAACTGCGCCAGCCCGTCTACCTTGGGCTCAGGTCCGACAAGCGGGCGAAGGAGGTCATGCGCGAGCGAGAACGTCCGCGCAAGTAGAGCTTCCCTTTGGCGAAAGCCGGCAAAAAGGGATTGACGCACTCGCCTCCTTCGGTGTGAATTTCCTCCGCGGTGGCACTCAGTCGCCTCCAAGGTCGTGGATTTCCGGTCGCATGCCGTCAGGCGTGACTTCGAGAGTCGCAAGCGTGATCGGCAGCTTGAAACGCCGGGGTCCCGCGCTGCCGGGATTCAGATAGAGAACGCCGCCGACCGTGTCGATCTTCGGCGCGTGGGAATGCCCGGAGACGATGACGTCGATGCCGGCGCCGGGATCGGCCTTCAGCGTCTTCAGGTCGTGCAGAAGGTAGATCGACTTTCCCGCCAGGCGGACGAGGTTCGTGTCGGGGTAGTCGCGAGCCCACTCGCCACTGTCCGCGTTTCCACGGATGGCCGTGACGGGCGCGATCCGGCGAAGCGCGTCGACGATCTCGGGGCGCCCGATGTCGCCGGCGTGGATGATGTGATCGACGCCCGCCAGGCCTCGTTCCGCCTCGGGTCTCAACAGGGCGTGCGTGTCCGAAATGATTCCAATCCTGAAGATCATTTCCCGACGCTCTCAACCGCGATTGCCAAAAGACGATCGAGAAACTCGACCTGAGCGGACAGCATCTTGGTCCGCGCGAGCTCGATATCAAACCATTCCGCGCGGTCGACTTCGGGAAAGCTCTGCCGTCGACCGCTTCGGGGCGGCCATTCGATATCGAAGGTATTGCTGGTCAGCGCCGCCGGGTCAAAATGGCCCTCGCCGGCGAATGCAATGACGCGCTTCCCACCTCGCTGTCGGACTTCCCCCAGCGCCTGGAGTGGACCAATCGAAGCGCTCGGGCCGAGTTCTTCGGCAAATTCGCGTCGAGCGACGTTCTCCGGAGCATCATTGGCATCGATTTCGCCCTTAGGAATGGACCAGGCGCCATCATCCTTCTTACGCCAGAACGGGCCGCCGGGATGAACCAGCAGTACGTCGAGCCCACGAGCGCCCTTGCGGTATGCGAGAATGCCCGCGCTCAAAGTCGATCTCCTGGAAGTTTTTTTCACCGCAGCCATATCGCTCCTACTTTGCAGAGCAATCGAGAGCCGGCGAGCCGTCGCCCCATCATACCGGACCGCGCACGCCGAGCGCCTGCTTAGCCTCGTCCACGATCCTATGCACCGTTACTTCGGCCACGCGGTCGGCCGCCTTCCTGGCGTCGCGCACCGCCCACCGGGCCGCCATTGGACGGCCGACGAGATGATCTCGCGTGACCTCATCGAGATGGGATTTGCCATTCACCGGAGCCTGTCGCAGACGACGAAGTAGTGGCCGTCCGGCGTCACCGGATACTTCACGGCACCTAAGCCGATTTCCGCTGCGGCTTGGCCGCCGACTTCTTCGCCGCGGTCTCCTTCGCCGGCTTCTTGCCTGCGATCGGCATCAGCATTTCCTTCTGCCCAGCGGCGGCCTTACGCGGCTTTTTGCCTGATTTCTTGGGTGCGTCTGTCGCGGCCCCCTCTCTTCCGATGCTCTTGCGCAGCGCGTCCATCAGGTCCACGACGTTCTCACCTCGAGGACGCGCTTTCGCGGTGATGGGTTTGCCGGCGCGCTTCTGATTGATCAGATCAATGAGCGCAGTCTCGTACTGGTCTTCGAACTTGTCCGGCTCGAAATGTCCCGCCTTCTGATTGACGATGTGCTTGGCGAGATCGAGCATGTCCTTGGTAACTTTGACATCCTGAATGTCATCGAAATACTCATCCGCGGCACGGACTTCGTAGGGATAGCGCAACAGCGTTCCCATCAAGCCCTTGTCCAGCGGCTCCAGCGCGATGATGTGCTCGCGATTGGTCAGCACCACGCGGCCGATTGCGACCTTCTTCATCTCGCGGATGGTTTCACGGATCACGGCGAAGGCGTCGTGTCCGACCTTGCCGTCTGGACGCAGGTAGTAGGGACGAATGAGATATCGCGGATCGATCTCGCTGCGGTCGACGAACTCGTCGATCTCGATGGTGCGCGTCGATTCCAGTGCGACGTTCTCAAGCTCCTCCTTGGTCACCTCGATGAAGGTGTCGGTGTCGACCTTGTAGCCTTTGACGATGTCCTCGTTGTCGACCTCCTCGCCGGTGTCGGCATCGACCTTGGCGTACTTGATCCGATGGCCGGTCTTTCGGTTCAGCTGGTTGAACGAGACCTTTTCGGATTCCGAAGTGGCCGGATAGAGCGCGACCGGACAGGTGACGAGGGAAAGACGCAGGAAGCCTTTCCAGTTGGCGCGGGGGGCCATCGCGGGGAACTCCGATACTGATACCGGATTCAAGACGAACGATCGGGCTTGGTTCCGACAGCGCGACCGGTCCCACAGGAGGCTTTTTTCTCGGCCGCGGGCCGGTCAGACTCGACATTTGTTCTTGTTATGTTCTAATTCGGGCATGACCGATCGACCCGCGAGCTGGCGCATGCCGACTCCGAAACAGATGGAAAAACTGGCCGCTGAAGCCGACCGTAGACGAGGGGCCGGCGTCCATCCACGACTCTGTTACAGTTGACGTTGCAGCCCGCCACCCTCGAACCGAATCCTGACTGATGTGCAATCTTTATTCGATCACGACCGACCAAGCCGCGATCAGCGCAGTTGTGAACCGATACGTTGGCAACCTGGCGGCGATGCCCGGGGTTTTTCCCGACTACAAAGAAGATCGTGCGCAACGGAGCCGAGGGCCGTGAACTTGCTACGGGGCGATGGGGAATGCCGTCGTCGTCAACAGCGCTGATGGACGCCACAAAAAAGCGAGCCGAGAAGCTGCAGGCCAAGGGCAAGACTGTGGATTTCAAGGAACTGCTGCGGATGGAGCCGGACAGCGGCACGACCAACATCCGCAACGTGAAGAGCAAGCACTGGACGAGGTGGCTGGGGACCGAAAATCGCTGCGTGGTGCCGTTCAACTCCTTCAGCGAGTTCAACAAGGCTGAGGGCGGTGACATCTGGTTCGCGCTCGATGAGACACGGCCCTCGCCTGCTTCGCGGGCATATGGACCAGCTGGACGTCTGTCCGGAAGGTCAAGGAAGGTGAGACGACCAACGACCTTTACGCATTCCTCACGACGGAGGCGAACGCCGAGGTCGGCGCCATCCATCCGAAGGCGATGCCCGTCATCCTAACGACGCCGGAGGAGGTCGAGACCGGGATGACCGCGGGTAGTGATGAGGCCCTGAAGCTGCAGCGACCGCTTCCGGATGGGTCGCTTCGGATCGTCGCTCGAGGTATCAAGGAAGATCCGGCGGGATCCGCGACGTGACGGCGGCCGACATGGGTATAAAGTGGCCGCGCGGCTCGGTTCACGTGCGCCCCCCGCCCCGTAAGTCGCTCTTGCGGATGGTGCCAACCGGTCGGTGCAGTATGTAGCGGGCGTTACTCCCGGCGCAAGCCATCGTTGCCCTTGTATCTTCTCGCAACCCCGAGTTAAGTTGGGAAACCTTTTCAGAGCCGTATTTTCGATCACATCAATTCAGGGCCGCGCATGAGAACTCTTTTTAGAATCGCTGGGTGGAGCACTAGCCTGGCCGCATTGGCCTTTTCAGCATTCTCGACAGCCAACGCCGCCGACGATTGGACGATCAGCGGAATGGTGCTTAGCCCCAACGGCATCATCTCCGATGGCGCAATTGCCATCTCAAAGCAAATGATCACCGCTGTGGGTCCGAGTGCGTCGATCCCGTCGTCGTCCTCGGCGATCAAAGTCTCTGGCATAATCCTCCCGGGCTTCATCGATCTGCATGATCATCTGACATGGAACGTCTTGCCACGGTGGATCCCAGCGAGGAAGTTCAACAACAGATATGAATGGCAGGATACCGCAGAATACGACAGGGCCTTGGTGGCCCCACACAACGTCGTGCTTGCTGACGCAGCCTGCGAAACCGAGATCTATGCCGAAATCAAGGCGCTCGCGGGCGGCGCGACGTCGGTCCTTGGTGGATTGCTTGCGGACGTCAAACATCCAGACAACGCGAAATGCGTGGCTGGCCTAGCCCGTAACCTGGATACGGCTTCGGGCATACCGTTCAACAAGCCGAACCCTGACCCGAAAGACTCCATTTGCCCGACCGATGCGGCGATCGATCGTACGGTGCTTGACGTAGTGGAGAATGACGTCTTCCCGCTGGAATTGATGCATGGTCGGATGGACTTCCTTCTATGCGAACTCAAGGCAGGGACAATGCGCGGCATGGTCGTCCACCTTTCGGAAGGGGCACCGACTGATTCCGCCGCTCATCGCGAATACACCATGCTGAGCAAGGAAATCCTGCGGCAGAAGGACTTGAAGACCGGCATCGAGTCCGCCATCGAACGAGAAGGCCTCATCCTTATCCATGGCACGGCGCTGCGCGACCAAGATTTCAAAGGCATGAAGGAAAGTAAGGTTGGGTTAGTGTGGTCTCCACGCAGCAACGATGAACTATACGGCTCGACGGTTAACCTCGCAGCCGCCCATCTAGCGGACATCGACATGGCAATTGCTCCGGATTGGAGCCCGTCTGGCAGCGCTGGGATGCTCCAAGAGATGGGTTACGCCACGCGGCACTACGGCGTGAAGTCCGACGATCTTATCAAGATGGCCACGTCGAGACCGGCGAAGATGGCGCGCATCTCAGACTTTGTCGGAAGTCTTGCTCCGAACAAGTTCGCGGATTTCGTGGTCGTCAACGTCACAGTCGATCCGACAAAGGCAACTGCCCTCGACCCTGTCGTTAAGGCCACTCCTGCGGACATTGCATTGGTCGTGGTTGGCGGCCAGCCAATCTACGGCGATCCTGCACTGTTGACCCAGCTGCTACCGACTGGAACGGCCGTTGATCAAATGACCGTCTGTGGTGCAACGAAGGCTATCTATCTCGGCCAAAGCGAGGCAGGCGTGCGCGGCTGGAGCGTGGCAGACATCAAGAAGGCGCTAAATGCGGCTCTTGCGAAAGGAAGCTCGAGCCTGCCTGACATTGAGTGCGACTGATCGTCGTCGTGGGTCTTCACTAGAAGTCACTGCAGCATCGGTTGGTTTTTTCAACGGTGCTTACAAGCAAAGCGCTCAACTGATCTGTCGGAGGCAGTCTGATGCGAAATGCCGTGCATATATGGTGCGCCACTGCCGTAATGTCGCTATTTGCGACGCTGCCGACCGCGCGTGCCGACCAACTCACGTTTTCCGCCTGGAAGACGACAACGCCGTTCGATGGTCCTAGGACCTCGCATGCCGCGGTTCTCCTCAATAATAGGATCTACATCCTCGGAGGCCTGTATGCTTCGGGAAACACCTTCACCCTGTACAACGATGTTCAAACTGCCCTTCTCGGAAACGACGGTGCAATCGCGGAAGGCGCATGGGCGAAGACAACCCCCTTCGTCGAGCCGCGCTCGGGACTGGGCGTAGCTGTCCACAAGGGCTTCATCTACGTCGTAGGCGGCTTTTCGAATAATGGGACGCGTGCCGACGCTCAGTACGCCCGCGTGATGCCCGACGGTATGCTTGGGTCGTGGACTACCAGTCCCAACCAGCTCGCAATACCTCGTTCTAATCTCGCGTTGCAGATATTCGCCACGACGTCGGGCACGAGCTATCTCGCCGCGATAGCCGGCGTCGGGGAAGTTTGTCGGGCGACATGGGAAATTGCCCCCCGCATTGCCTCAGTAAAAATGTTACCGGACAACTTCCCTGTCGTGTCTGGGGCGGAGCTGCCGAATCAGTTCGGTGGCGGGTATGGCAGGGAAGATCAGCATGCGCGCAAAGCGCGAGATCACATCAGCGCTGGTGGAGCGTTATCGGGCGAGCGGACGGCTCGAGAAGGCACGGATCCTGGACGAGCTGTGTGCCGTTACGGGATGGCATCGCAAGCACGCTATCCGAGCACTGTCGGTGGACGGGGCATCGGGATCGGCCGTGCCGCGGCGACGGAGCCGGACCTACGGAGCTTCCATTCGCGTTGCACTGATTGTGCTATGGGACGCCTCTGACCGGCTCTGCAGTAAGCGGCTCGTCGCGATGATCCCGTTTTTGCTTCCGGCTCTTGAACGGCACGGCAGATTGAAGCTTTCTGCCGATGAGAGGTCGAAGGTTTTGAAGGTGAGCGCGGCGACGATCGATCGCCTGCTGAGCGACGTAAAGATCGCAGCAGCCGGAGGACGCCGACGGCGGGCGGGCTTTTCCAGTGCCGTACGGCGGCAAGTCCCGGTGCGTACATTCAATGACTGGGGATCACCTCCGCCGGGGTACTGCGAAGCGGATCTGGTTGCGCACGGCGGCATGTCCGTATCCGGCGCGTTCATTCAGACGCTAACAATGGTGGATATCGCAACGGGGTGGACCGAATGCTTTCCGCTCGTCGTGCGTGAAGCAGCTCTTGTGGTCGAAGCTCTCGAGCGCGCGCAGAACCTATTTCCCTGGCCCGTTCGGGGGCTCGATTTTGACAACGACAGCGCCTTCATGAACGACACGGTCGTGTCGTGGTGCCGTTCTCACGATGTCGAAGTCACTCGTTCCAGGGCCTACAAGAAGAACGATCAGGCATTCGTTGAACAAAAGAACGGAGCTATCGTTCGCCGCCTGGTGGGCTACGGGCGGTTTGAAGGCATTGATGCTGCTCGCTCATTAGCTCGCCTGTTTGCGGCGGCACGGCTGCACATCAATTTCTTCCAGCCCTCGTTTAAGCTGAAGGAGAAGCACCGCGAAGGTGCCAAGATGATCAAGCGCTATCTTCCTCCCGCTACGCCGTACGAAAGAGCATTGGTCCACCCGAGGCTCAATGAGGCATTCAAAGGTCGGCTGCGGGAGATTTACCGGACGCTTGATCCGGTGGCATTGCTGGCACAGATGCGGGACGCTCAGAATGAGCTGGGTAAGCGCGTCGATCAACGGGCTGGAAAGCCAGCGATGACTGTCGCGCAGGG
>Ga0209489_100478_pt1 | contig 74951 bp, 41 predicted proteins | sample SiratrowhiteBW_FD_187527 | JGI IMG/M metagenome (GOLD analysis project Ga0209489, IMG submission 187527) | Root nodule microbial communities of legume samples collected from California, USA - Siratro white BW (SPAdes) (version 2) | ecosystem: Host-associated > Plants > Roots > Nodule | place...
TATTATTATTTCAAGAATACTTAAACTGATAAATATATTTTTATGTTATTATTGATTTTTATTTCTTTTTATTTTTATCATTATGCTTTAATTTAAAAGATTACCCGGACAAAATCGGGTGTTGACAACCATCATTTCACAAACATATTTAACAACAAAAGAAAAATATCCAACATGCCTATTCCAACTCATATACTATATTTACAATCATTTTAAAATTTTACTTTTGAATACCTAATATAATTATATTATCTTCTTACTTTTCAAGTCATAATTTTACTTTTGTAAATTGTATACATACATATATAACCACGTTACACTTCATATCTCTATTCAATATCCAATTGAAATAGACACTAAAATGAACTCACCTTTGGAGATAACATTCCTACTAGCAAAATTGATATTATACACTTCTAAAACTTTCGAACTAGGCTTCTAGTAAACCTAATGTATCAATCCTTACACCAATAATTTTTCCCTTTTATCAAAGTTTAAAAGAGAGAAGAAAAGAGAAATCAAATACTAGTAGGAAACAACAAACTTACTCAAACTTATATATGGTTGGGGACATTGATTCTGGAAAGTCTACTTCAAACTATTTGATTGAGTTTGCACGGGTAGTTGTGATTTGACAATTAAGGTTGTAGAGGTGCTAACATTGTTTACTATAGAGGAAAAGTTCATTATCATTACAAAAGCATGCAAGAAGCAATTATGGTTGAAGAAATTCTTGTAGGAGCTTGATTTTATGTAGTATAACTATCCATTACTTGTGGATAGTCAAAGTGTTATCAATCTTGGTAAGAATCCAAATTTTGCATTCTAGGTCCAAACATATTAATGTTAGATATCATTGGATACGTGATGCTTGGATGCTAAGTTGTTAGAGTTGCATAAATATCACACTAATGACAATGGTGCTGGTATGATACTAAGGTACTATCACGGTAGAAACTTGAAGGTTGTTGTGAGATTGTTAGATTGACAGTTATTGCCACATAGTTGTGAGGGGGAAGATGTATTTGGTTGGACTCTCAACTATGTATATAAAAAGTTCAAACTTGTCAAGTCCATTTTGTCTCACTTAACCCAACTGAAGAGGGATCTTTCAGGTCAAGAGAAACTGCTAATTTTACCAACCTTTGGGAGAGAGAAAGTGGGCAAAAAAACCAGTTCGCGTATTGAGCTAGCAGCTTCGATAAAATTATAGTTTTCACTTCGTTCCCCATTGGATCAAGCTGAAAATTATATTGCAGGTTTGAGAGCTATATTTCGTTGTTTTAACCGTTGGGTTTGTGGATTGAAATTTCACCTTGTTTCTCTATTTTAGGTTTCTCTTTTTTTGTTCTTCATATTTGAAAGTGTTATTGTTTTGATATATTGATTGGTTGAAAGAACTTGTTTGTGCATTTGATAATACTTTCTTGTATTTGTGTTTCATCTCAGTGGAACTTTATTGACTGACTTGTGTCTTTGTGTTTTGTGTTTTTACCTGAGAAGATTTTCTCATTTCAAAAATATTAATTTTTTTTATTGTTGTTGTTATTTTCTATTGTTATTCCTCCTCATAAATTCTTCCATGTTTTGGGAATTATTTCCACTACACACTTTAATACTTTTAGTTGTTGAGTTATTATTTCCCCTCTCAAAATACACCCACCACATCACACATTCCCAATTTGGAGAACTCACATATCAACATACATTCTCAATTTAAAATAATGCATAACAAAAGAAAATTATATTTGATTATTTATTCAAGATAACAAGAATCCTTAATTGTATCTTCTATGACATCAAAGAAATTTATCGTCACATGAAATTTTCTGAAATATTCATATTAAGTATGTTTAACAAAAAAAATATCTGGCCATCAAAAAACTCCATTAGTAAACCAACCTCAACTTTCTTTTTTAGGATGATTTCTTACAAAGGTTGATGCAAGAATCTTTTTCAACTTTTCATTATTTGATGTCTTAATATATGTTATTTAGATTATCAATAAAGTTAGGTTATCTTATTTCCTTAATGAGTTCCTATGCTTAATATCACAATTGTAAATTTACCACAATATCATCCCATGTATCAAACTTTTCACAAATCAACACATCTCATCACATACTTTCATTCATCATATCTCAATCCATATTCCTATTTCAGGCAATGGCTTTTTAGGCCTAGTCATGTTAGCGTATCCAAATCGAAAAAAATGGTGTAGTGGGCTTTGTGTATTAAGTCATAAACTTTTAGAATCCACATCAAATTTTAGACTCTTCAGTGATGAAGTTCTGAAAGAAAGATAACTTTTTTGATATCTTTCTCATTCAAATTTGAATCTATGACTTAAGTGAGGAACTCTATCAAATGAGCAATCAATTAGATATTTATAGAAAACTATATATATTATAGTAACACAAAGATGTTCCGAAACATCTAAAAATTAATTATATGCATTCTACAAAATTTTTTAATGTATTTTTATACTACTTGGCACATAACATAATCAAAACAATCTTTCTTTTAAGTAATCAAAATTCAAAATTATATTCAAGAACATTCAATATATTCAACGAATTCAAAATAATACTTACAACCCTCAAAGACACTAAATCATATTTTCATTTATCTATAATTACCAATATTATTAATAGACAAATATTTACATAGATCGAGTTAACTCCCTTACTTAGAGGTAACTTACTTTTTAAAAAGAAAACAACGTCTAATACCTAAAAGCTTCCAACTAGAAAAAAGGAAATTTCCAAAACTTCAATATATAAAATTAACATCTCTATTTTTTCATATCATTAGAAAATTCTTATTCTTCAACTCTTTCAGACGAATGGAGAGAAAGCAAATGGCAAAAATTTTACTTAAATGATAATTATATACTTTTTAGATCATAAAATAGATGATCAATCTTAAATTTTAGAAAAAATACAAAAGATTTACAAGTTTAGAGAAATGAAATTTTAGAATAAGTAAAAAATAAATTTTTTTTAATTTATTTATAATCCATTTTTTCAAAAATATATTTTTATTTTCTTTATAATTTAAAACTATATCTTTTAACCTAAATAAAGTGGTTCACTAAGCTCTCAAAATCCTATTCATAACCATATTTATCTTATTTTAATGAAAAAAGATTACTAAAAATTTTGAAATTGTTTTGTTAGAAAGATTTTCATAGTAGTTTTAGTAAATCGCATGCACTTAGTTTCATTCCACAAATATAAATGTACATTTTATGCTTTATTTTACAATTTATACCTGTATTCAATTGAAAATGGATTCAAATTAAATTACTATATGTATATTTCGGGTTATTATATACTTGAAAGCTTACACGTGCAAAGTACATAAATTTTGGTCATTAAAATAACTTAAAAAGAATAATTTTTCTGTAATACATGCAAAATTTTGGTCACTAAAATAACTTATAAAGAATATTTTTTCTGTATGCAAAGTGGTCCTGCTTGGATTGTATTCGGTAGAGATACCTATCTATATACAGAAGAAAAAAAAAAAACTAAAATTTCGAAAGATATGTTTATTATTTACATATATGATGCTTTATCCGAATACAAGATATTTACATGGTTGAAGAATTCCCCAAACTAAGGATATGGAATTGGTCTTAATACATAGTTTGAAAAAAGTAAAACAGAATCAATCCAAGTAACGAAAAAATTTGAAAAAATCCAATAGTCAATTTGTATTGTGGTAAGATGCCGATAAATAGGAAGTGAAAATTCCTTCTTAAATACGGCAATTGTTGAAACCAAATTTCAATCCAAAGAATGATTCCACGTAAACTCATCAAGGAACTATCATTTTGCTAATGATGTTGGTGATGTCAGTAACTTTGAAGGGGGGTTGAAGGATGTGTTGTGATTGATGATTTCAGTCATCAAGAGTCTCTTAGAAGTCATGTGAAATTCTAACATGAATTGAATAAATACGATGTGGGACCTGAATTTTGCGGTTGAAAAGAAGAAGTGTCCAAATTTGCAAGAAGAGTGTGTAGTATATTAGCTGAACCGTATAGTAAAGCCACTACAAGCACAGCTTCGCCACCCCTTCTCGAGTTTTGGTTTCAGAAATTACATCTCAAATTTGTTGTTATCCTATTGTAATTTAGCTTACATAGGTGCCATCTAGTTTTATAGCGGTTTTGCAGACGTGTTCAATACTGGGGTAGGTCTGGGAGACTCACATAAAAGCCATCATTGCTCATACCATAGCACATACCATTCAACATATACTTCTCTTCTCTTCTCTTCAAATGGACCCTGATGCTATGCACCATTCTCATTGCCTAGAGATGGCCATGGAAGTGCACCAAGTTGTGCCACCACCCCACAAGAGCACCTTGCACAAACTCAAGGCCAGGCTCAAGGAAACCTTTTTCCCTGATGACCCTCTTCGCCAATTCAAGGGGCAGCCTCTCAAGACAAAGCTAGCTCTTGGAGCTCAATATCTCTTCCCTATTCTTCAATGGGGTCCTAAGTATAGCCTCAAACTCTTCAAGTCTGACCTTGTTTCTGGCCTCACTATTGCTAGCTTGGCCATCCCTCAGGTTTCTCACTCTCTCTGCCTCTTTTAGTCTTTTAGAGATCATGGTTGCTGTACTCTACTAAAGGCTTACCTATTTGGATTTGTTATCTCTAGCTATGCCTCTTTTAGTGGAGACCATGGTTGTGCTATTCTGCATGATCATCAAAATATTCACTCATATTCCTAACTTTTCTCTTGTTCAATCATGAGTGTTGTCATTCAGGGAATCAGTTATGCCAAGCTTGCAAATCTTCCTCCAATTGTGGGACTTTGTGAGTATATTGGTTCCACTCTATAGTTTTTGCTGATTTATGTATGTTAACCAGTTGTAATAACTGGTGTTGCCTAATTCAGATTCCAGTTTTGTCCCACCGCTTGTTTATGCTGTTCTTGGAAGCTCAAGGGACCTAGCTGTAGGACCTGTGTCTATTGCTTCTCTTGTGCTAGGATCTATGCTAAGACAGGAAGTGTCTCCCACAGCAGACCCAGTTCTGTTTCTTCAACTAGCTTTCACTTCAACTTTCTTTGCTGGTATCTTCCAAGCTTCACTTGGAATCTTAAGGTAATATGAAATCATGCAAATTTTTTATCTTTTGCAGTATGTAAAAGTATGAGAATCTTTCTGATATTGGTATTATTAATGTTGCAGGCTTGGTTTCATAATTGATTTTCTATCTAAGGCCATTCTGATTGGGTTTATGGCTGGAGCTGCTATTATTGTATCCCTGCAACAGCTTAAGAGTCTGCTTGGAATCACACATTTCACTAATCAGATGGGACTGATTCCTGTGATGACTTCTGTTTTTCATAATATACATGAGGTTGGTTTCCCTTTAACTTTTGCTCATAAACAGGCGCACACAGAATTTCAATTCTGATAGCTTTTCTTGTCTTTTAGGCTAGAATGAAATTTTCACCTCTATGGTATCAGAGATTTTGTTTTTTTGGTTTTTCTGCAGTGGTCATGGCAAACAATATCGATGGGGATTTGCTTTCTAGTGCTACTACTATTAGCGAGACACGTTGTATGTTATTCTCTTCAATCATTTCTTTCTCTTTCTCTGTTTTTCAATTCGCACTTTTTTGTCTTACTACATTTATCGCAATCACTTAAAGTCTAAGAAGGCCATTAACTTCTGAGAAATAAGACAAAGATCATTAACACGATATTCTATATCATATATATAGAATATAGTTTCACATGCACCAATTGTCAAACACATGGTCTGGGCTGAGGTTTACACTTGCATCTCAGGAAACACTGACACACTTGATTCCCAGACATAGGTATGATAAACTCTTAAAGTTCATCCCACAATGAATTTTTTATTGATTCTTTTTATAAAAATAGTTCTATTCAACTGCTTTAAAATTTTTAGAAAATATTAATTATATTGGAACCCCTCTATTCCTTTTATTTATTTGACCCTAAAAAAAGCTACGATGAAATTCATAATGTGCTTATACTTACATCTTTATTTTCTTAGGAAACTGTTTCCATTAGTACATAATTATTATAAGGTATAAATATATGTTTAATGCATTTTCATATTAAAATATCTATACTATATATTTTCATTCCTAAAATTATTTATATATATATATATATATATATATATATATAGTTCCTTCAAACCATATTTTTGAAATTTTCTTCAACAAGAATATTAAATGTGTATACTTTATGTAACAAATTTATGTTAACCGAAGCAATCACCTAATAATATATACAAGGATGATAAATTTACGTTACTGGAACAATTCCCTAATAATATAGGGGATCTGAGTATTGCAATATTATAAATTTTAGAAGATTTTGTTAAGGTTAAAAAAAATTTCTTAAATTTCTAATATATATATATATATATATAAATTTATATTTACACACACACACATAATATATATATATATATATATATATATATATATATATATATATTGATTAACTAAATAATACAGTATATTATAACGATGATTTCAAATATTCATTATATTTACTGATTTTTTTTAAATTAAACATTCATTTAAAAATTTATTAATTAAATTTTTTATTTGATTAAATAATTACATTAAGAAGAAATATCAATTTAATTTATATAAAATCTTTTAGGATATGTATTATAAAATAAAAATAAAAATCTTTATGTATGAAAAATCATCTTATATTAATGAAGAAAAACTTAAATTTCAATTTTAGAGTGAATTATGTTAAATGTATTTAACATAAAAAAAATTAATAAATAGATGTAAATTATGAGTAATAAAAATAATTTAAAATAAAATATATCCTATACTTTTAAAACTAATAATTGAAATTTTATCGACTTAATAATTATTTTATACTGGTGTGTGTTTAGATTATTGGATTTGTTCCCAGAAAAATTTATAATATTTTTTTCTATAAAATAACTAAATTATACTTTGACCGATAAAATATAATTATAACTTATAATGTAATAACAGAAATAATAATTAAATTTTAAGAGTTTTATCATTTTATTTATATGTGTGGACACGGTGTAAGTCATATATATATATATATAACATAAAATAAACATAATTATTATTTAAATGATAAAATATCATTACAATTTTAATTATAAAATTAATTGTTGTGGTTTTTACATGTTCATACATTATATAAAGTATAGGTGTATGCCATTAGTTGTGTAAATCAATAATTAAAAGAATTTTATCATCAAGATAAATCAATAATTCTTACTTTTAAAAGTTAAATTTTTACTAAATGTAGGAATGTCACTTACATAAAATGAGATAAGGTACTATACTACACATTATTATACTTGCATATTATAAAGATAATCGTTTTCTATATTACCCTTATTTTTATTAAACAAAATTAAAGTATAATTTAGTATTATAATCATTATTACGTTGTTAATATATTTTATGTCTATGTCTCTATATTATGATTGAACCCAAATAAAAAATATATATATATAATAAGAATAGCCTCTTTTTTTTTTATCTGTTGTAAAGTATTTAGTATTTTCAAAAGTAAATTTTCACTTTTTACTGCAAAACAAACCTTATATCTCCGAATTAATTATTGATATATGTTAAGCTTTTAATTAAATTTGTTAATTTTTCTTAGTTTATAAAATAAAAAATCTATTTATTTATTATTTTTCTTCTTTTTTTCAGTGGGTGAATATGTTTGTAGGACAATTCATGATTTTTAATTTATTAGTAGGAGGCAAGTCTAGTTTAGCAATGTTTACTTGGTGGAGAACTACACTAAAAATATCCACCAACCATGTTTTTTTATTACCAAACTTGAAGAATATCTTGATAATAACACTACAAGTTGATGAGACTATAATAATAATAAGATTTCTTTTTCAAAATTTTATAATGATAAGATTTTTCTTATCACTAATTTTAGAATGACAAGATTAACCCATTAAAATAAAGTTGGTAAGTTGTAATGACAAATTTTAGAAATTGACGTGTAATACTAACTTTTTATTTGAAATGAACATATTAAATGCATATTAATAAATAGCAACTTAATTAATAAAATACTTATATTTTTATCAATATTTTTTTCCTGAAATTTTCAAAACCAAACTGAATATTTGTATTTTTTAGGTTCAATTTTTAATTCTTATTGTAAAATTTTAACCAACCTAAGCCACACTAAATTCCACTTGTACTTAATAAATGCTTAATATTATGATACTCATAGCTTTGAATGTAATGTTGAAACTATCACCAAATATGATCTTTAACTTTATATACTGTTCACTTCGTGTATGTTCTGTTAATGTCGGACTCCTCTCTCCACCTTATTATTTCTGCTACATGATATTAACAAATAAAAAAATATAAAACTAAACCAAACAAATATGCAAAATATTGTTTTTGTTTGAATTTGACACCGCATCTAATTGAACAAATTCAAATTTAGTATTATTTTTTTATTTTTTCCAACTACTTTTCTCTAAAAGTTTAATCAAACCACATTGTAAATAAAAGTTTACAGTGTGTATAACAGTGCAAGATTATCAGTTAATAATATCGCAACAAATGAAAAAAAAAAACAGAAAAAAATTTGCGCGATCAATCATCGCATTTAACCCGATAAAAAAATTTAGAGAAAGTTGGACGAATTTATTTTTCACAAATTCTACAAATCCATGTAACTATAATTCTATTTTATGATGTTAAAAACATTTATTTATCAACTATCCAATTGGTCAAGATGATAATCACCGTGTAGAGTTTAATAATAAACAGAATTCATAAGTATCAAGTATCAAGTGTGATTTTAAGTTTTATATTTAGTAGATATGAGATATGAGATTGTTGCAATTATATGAAAAAAGATTTACAAACTTAATACCTTAAGATTTTGGGTTAAAAGTAGTGTCATTTTTTAAATGGGTTTTGGCTCAGTTCTCATTGTATAACATCTCTCTTTGAATTTTTCTAACAAGTAGTATTAGAGACGATGTTTGCGGCTTAGACGAGTACAGTTTGATCCATGTATCGAAAGTTTTCTTGACGGAGGTTTCACGCGAGCATGTCCCCCGTATAAGTGTGTGAACGGCGGTACAAGTGAGGAGTTTGTGAGGTACTCGTGTTTGAGGGGGAGTGTATCAATGTGAGAGGGATTCTCACTTGAGAGAGAGATTGTTGGGTATCCAAGTATGAGTCTAAGTCCCATATTGAGTTAAAATAAAATTGTTGATGGACATATAAATAAAAGACCCACAAATCTAATATTTTAAGATTTTAGATTGAAGGTGTTATTATTCCTTATATAGGTTTCGACTTGGTTATCTTTGTTTGAAATTAAAGGTTAAAGGATGTATTGTTAGTTTTTGTATTAATAACATAATTAGCATTACTCTGTTTCTTTAATAAAAATAAGCTCTAATTTTAAAGCTGCATTTGAATTTGCATAATAAGGTGTGATCGTTTTGAAAGGACCCATCAATGTTTTTGTAATTGAAAATGAAATCCAGAAAATTCCAAATCTTCCTAGACTGAAAAAATGTTAGATTTATTATTATTATTATTATTATTATTGACTAACTTATATGTAAATAAATACATGCAGAGCATAAAAAAACCAAAGTTATTTTGGGTATCAGCTGGAGCTCCCCTTGCGTGTGTCATCATTTCCACCCTTCTAGTTTTTGCAATTAAGGCTCAAAATCACGGCATTAGTGTGGTGAGTATTATTTCAATCCCAACTCTTTCTATTTTTCCTTCTGAAATCATCATTACTTTAACTTTGTGAATTTTTTCCCCACAAAACTTTGTGAACTTTAATGTTGATGTTGGTACTAGATTGGCAAATTGCAACAAGGGATAAATCCTCCTTCATGGAATATGTTGCGCTTTCATGGAAGTCACTTAGGCCTAGTTATGAAAACAGGGCTTATCACTGGCATTTTGTCTCTCACTGTAAGCTTAATTTTTCTTTTCAAATTGATTTCAGTCTTGGAGTAACCCCATGTGAAATTCATCTTTTATTTGATACAATGGATGAGTGTTTTTTTTCTTTCTTTAATAGGAAGGTATTGCAGTAGGAAGAACATTTGCAGCTTTGAAAAACTACAAAGTGGATGGAAACAAGGAAATGATGGCAATTGGGTTTATGAATGTGGTTGGTTCCTCCACTTCCTGTTATGTTACAACAGGTTTGTGTTTGCTACCCAAAAGCCATTTGAAAATGTTGTCTTGGAAACTCTAACGAAGGATAAAACTTGCCCTTTTGAAATTGTTGAATTCAGGTGCTTTCTCTCGGTCAGCTGTTAACAACAATGCAGGTGCCAAAACAGCTGTGTCCAATGTAGTCATGTCTGTGACCGTCATGGTAACACTCCTTTTTCTGATGCCATTGTTCCAATACACACCTAATGTTGTGTTAGGTGCAATCATAGTCACTGCAGTAATTGGCCTCATCGATCTCCCTGCTGCTTATAACATTTGGAAGCTTGACAAATTCGATTTCCTTGTCATGTTAACTGCTTTCATGGGTGTTCTTTTTATCTCTGTCCAAGGAGGCCTTGCTCTTGCTGTAAGTTCATTTATCTATATTATGGATTTTTTTTTATGCACAAAACTTACAATGTCATTCTTGGATCGAACACTTATCAAAAACTGTAGCTATTATTAGTCAGAATGTAACCTTTTGTACTTAAGAGCGTAAGATTCCAAACATTACGATTTGATTGTGATCGGTCTACTGACCTCCATCATAGGATAATTGATAGATATCAACTGCAACAAGCCATTTTAGTTTATACACCAAACATTTTTCATATTCCTTCCTTGCATGCATGGGCAATAAAATGTAGTTTCTTTATTCACAAGGGATGCATTGCTATTGATTAGGTGGGCTTATCCACTTTCAAGATACTGATGCAAATTACAAGGCCGAAAACAGTAATGTTGGGGAAGATTCCGGGAACAGACATATATAGAAATCTTCATCAGTATAAGGAAGCTGTGAGAGTACCTGGTTTTCTTATTTTAAGTATTGAGGCTCCCATCAATTTTGCTAACATCACATACCTTAATGAAAGGTTAGTTTGAGCTTGGTAAACTCTATGATACAAGTGTTAGTTTGTTACACAGATTTTGTTTCTCCTGTGGCTAAAATATTGGCATGTTATGTTAGAACAATTCGATGGATAGAAGAAGAGGAAGACAACATAAAAGAACAATCAAGCCTTCGATTCTTAATATTGGAAATGTCAGGTAATGTCATTACTCTTTACACAACAAAGATGGTTCATAATTGTTTGGGAATCACTTTCATAATCACACCAAGTTTTACGTGAGTTATTTATTACTTATCATTAGATTGTTAAACAATGAAAATGAAGTAATCACTTTGAAATTTGCAGCTGTGAGTGCCATTGATACAAGTGGAATCTCACTTTTCAAAGAGTTGAAAGCAACTTTGGAAAAGAAGGGTGTTGAGGCAAGAACATTAACTTTGACATATACATAGTTTACACACCTTTGTGTGTGTTTCAAATATCAATGGTAACTAATTCATGTGAGTTGTGCAGCTTGTGTTGGTCAATCCTCTGGCTGAGGTCATTGAGAAGCTGAAAAAAGTTGATGAAGCTACTGATTTCATACAATCATATACCCTTTTCTTGACGGTTGGAGAGGCTATAGCTTCACTTTCATCAACAATGAAGTCATCAACATTTGTTGGAGAGGCATACACAATTGTGTAACTGATAAATTAAGACGGCAGAATATATAAGCCAAAGTTAAGAAAAAGAAAAAAAAAATAGAAGATGTAGCAACAAGAAGATTTGCATAGAATTTGCGTGAAACCATCATTGCAAAATGGTATAGTTTAAACAACAAAATTAAGATGAATCCTTGTCATTTGTGCCTTCGCTTACTACTTGTTTGCTTGTTAATTCAATATTTGAAGTTGATTTTCAAGCATCCAATACATTGAGTCAATAAAACTACTGGCGAAAATATCTAAAGTTTGTGTGTAAACAGTTTATAGTAATAAGGAACTCGTCTCACAATAATTATTGAATTTTGTTAGTTTTATAAGCAATTGTTATTCCCTAGTAAAACTACAAGTATTTAAATATAATAAAAAGTATTCACAAAACGTCAAAGTAATATTTTATGATAAAATCAATAATGTTGATGTGAGGAATTGCAACATCTATCATGATAAAACAATAAATTGAATATTTGCATAACTTTCATGGGCACACTTTCTTGTAGGCAGTGAAATTAGCATTTTGTTTTCAAGATCATAAATGTCAAGGGAAAAATTATGACTTAATAAAAATTAACAAAGTTACTCTACTGTTCTTATTAAAATAAAAATATTATAATGTGTTCTTTTAATAAGATAAAAATATATTCATATATTTAATTTATATGCATCTCTATATTTTATATGCACTCTATATATCTATCACAATTATTAAACAACACAAATACAAAAGGTATGTTAACTATTTAAATATTTTATATAAATTAGTTAATGATACATCTGATTATAAAAAAAAAATTTGTATTGAGTTTTAGTTTGAATACGTGCATTATCATATAATATATCTTAAAGTATATTTGACCATCAAATTGTTATCTAAATTCGATATAATATAGTAATTCACATATGATAAGATATTTCGTTACACATTCATCTAGTTTTTAATGAATCTTCACTAAAAAAATAAATGATAAGAATCTTTATTAATATTTTACCACTTGATGACTTCATTTACATGGTTTAACTTTATGGAGAACTGACATGCTAAAGTCAATCATTAAGTAAGTGAATAAATAATTTATTCAAGTAAATAAATAAACTTAAAACTACTAAAGATGGTCATATATAGTTATATCTGTTGATCATCGATACACAGAAAATGTAAAAATATAGGAAGTTAAATAGGAAATAATGAACAAAATCCAGATGGTGAGATAGAAAAATCAAAGAACATAAATAAATTATGATTACTAAAATTTGGATTAATAACAAATAATATGTTGCAAAAGTTGAAAATGCATAATTCGAATCATCGAAAGATAAATTAACATAGTCCTCATTCTGACTGAAATCTCATTTTTTTTACGTATGAGAAGAAGTTTGGATGAAGTTTAATCCTAACAATTATATTCCATATTATTTTTATTATTTTTTTATATTTCAATTATTCATAAAAAATACAAAATATATTTTACTTGTTTTTACATAATTTTATTTTTCTTGTTTATCTTTTAAATATTAAAAATAATTTGTAGTATAAATTTATACATATAGACTAGACTAGACCATCAATTCTCTTGACATAATGTGATTACTATTTATTGTATTTTTATTATTATGATTATTGTTTTGATGATTAATAATATTAATATTATCAATATTTATAATATAAATAATGATAATAATAATATTAAAATTAATAATAATAATAATATCAACAATATTAATAATAATGTTAATAATATTAATAATAGTAGTAGTAATAATAATAATAATATTATTATTAGTTATAATAATAGTATTAATAATAATAATAGTAGTAGTATTAATAATAATATTAATAATGATAATAATATTAATAATAATGTTAATAATATTAATAATAATATTTATAATAATATTAGTAAAATTAATAACAATATTAACCATACTAATATTATATTAATAATAATATTAACAGTATTTATAATAATAATAATAATAATTTTAATAATATTAATAATAATAATAATATTAGTATTATATATAAATTTGAAATCTATATGTGAAATTCGGATATAAAATCTATATATAAAAATATGTAAGAATCTGGATGTAATTTATAAAAATTTATATATAATAATATAAATGTAATTCTGTATATAAAATGTTGATGTAATGTTAATTTTATATAGTTAATATATATATATATATATATATAAAGATTCGTATGTAATGTATTGGTATGCGATTGCTATATATATAAATAGTAATTTTTTTAATGTATAAATATAAGACATTTTTTATGTAAAAGAACCCTTGTGTGAAAACTCGTATCTTAACATTTTAGTTTATTTTACCCAAATTTAATTCCTTCAACAACATGAAATACCTACAATGGTCATCCTTCCTTTCCAACCAACCTTTTCTTCATCATGCAACATCTTTTAAACGTATAAAGAAACCTTCCTTTTAAGCTAATTTTCTTTTTATTCACATTTCATTAATAATTTTTTACCTTATTATTTGAACCTTTAAAATTTTATGGAAATTATTGAATATTATAATAATAAATTAAATTTTATTATACATGATTATTAATTCTCCAAATTTTTATAATAAAAAAATATTAAAATCACCTATGATACCAATTCAGACATGTACTTCTTTTTTATTAAAGAAAAAAACTTGTTATTTCTATCCTGGAATTGAATTTAGTCTTAACAGTCATCTTGATTGTAAAACAAAAGTACATTCAATTCGCAATTATATATAAGAAAAGAACATAGTAATTTGAACTCCCTCAAAATTCTCCCTCAAATTCCTCTTACTACCTCCTCCCCTCAACGCAAAAAAAAAAGAAAAGACAACGTGTGGTAAAAATTTGGTCAAAAGATGACAGACTTCATACCAGTCAATAAAATTATGAAGTGTAGAAAAACATTGTGCGGTGCAATCTTGAAGAAATCTCCTTCTCTCTAACTCTCCAAATAACATCATCTTCACCTTCACCCTTCATACCCTTTCCCTGCCAATACCCAAATATTGAAAATCTAACAACGAGAACAATTTGAAACTTGTGCCCATCAATGGTCTTTCTGGTGGTATAGCTAATTGGGTGATGAAGCAATGGTTCTGTCTGATGATTTTAGAAGAAGACAATATTGTGGATATAAAACAAAACAGGTTAGATTCAAACTCAAGCATGCTTGTATGAAACAATTTTAGGTTTTTTTACTTCAATGTATATATGTACATAGTTTAATTTATATAAATTATTAATATCTTCATGTTTTCTATTGTTAATGTATGTACATAATTTTCTTAACCAATGTGATACCACATATCTTTAAATACTTTTTTTTCCACCATTTTTATGTCAGAGTATCTTCACTTAAAATGCTAATTTATTGTGTATAGTTTTACACTAAAGACAAGATTTTTCCTAATAACGATTTCTTCTCAAGGAATTGTGTTCCTTTATGATATATGATACTTTGTCATTTTGACAAGGTGTATATATAAATTACATTATTCATATGTACTTCGCAATGTTCGTTAAAGTAATTAGTTTAAAGTTTATCATTTAAAAAAAAACCTATACATCTAACCTATAAAATTGTTAATATTAGGTCAAAACGTGGGGTGAGTTGGTTCCAAAGCCAACTTTGTTTTCATTATTAGTCTCTAAACAAGAATTAGAAACATGTGACTCTCACGGGTTAATTTTTAGTTACTAATCTAAACACCCTAAGTTTAGGGTTGGAATATGTCATTCATGCTTGACTTGAAAAGGAAGTGAAAAATGAGATTGGGCTAAAGGTCCTTTAGTGAACAAGTTGTGAATCTATGCATTAAGGAAGGAGGAAAACTCTATTAGCCATAACGTGAACTATTGTTGTCAGAGAACAACTTGTTTGGTGCAATGAACGAGGAGTTCAAATAAGTGAGAAGTTGAGTTGTTGAAGTTTGTGGCAAGGATGGAATATTATGTTTCTTAATAATGCCAAGCCTTGTTATTTGTTCAATAAAGTAAACATGTGACTAACTTTTATTACCTTGCCACATCACGATATTTATGAGTTACTAGTTCCAAGAGAGTCGTAACTAATTAAAATCCTTACATATCCAAATTTGATAATTTAAGGAGGGTATTGAATTAGAACGTAGGCAAAAATGATTTATATTATTCTTGAGTGAATGAAGATACACGAGAAGTACTTTGTTTCTCAACAATGGTGGTAACTTGGTTAATGTCTAGAATTCAAATTTTGATTTCATTTATCTGGATTAACAACGTCATTCACATTCTTATATGGTCTCCTTTTCTATTTAAGATGGAGGGAAAACTTTGTTTTTTATAGACAAATAATTACTCGATCATAAGGATTGATCTTACTAACCCAACTCAAAAAAATTTCCTTTCAATTTTATTGACTTCATTCAATACTTTTTGTGATACTTTAAAATAGACATGTAGAAAATAGGTATTAAAGAAATAATTTAGATGTTTTGAGTAAAATTTAAATTAAATTTTATAAATAAAATAATGTAATTGAGATTTAAGAGGAAATACTATATAAAAGAAGTGAAGGTAATCAATTAAAATTTTCGACAAAAATTAGTAGATATTTAACATTAATAACATACTTATTTAAATAAAATATCATACTTTTATTAGTTTTACGGTGTCTAGCCGATATTATGTTTTTTTATGGTAATTGTCATGATAATTTTTAGGTCTGGGATAGTAATTAGATAAAATACTGCTTTAATTAATTTCTAAATTTACTTATATTTTCATTCACTAATTATTATTGCTTGGTAAAAAAATTCTAATTTTATCCTGATTAAGAATTTCTTCTATTTGTTCTTAAATTAAAATATAACTATTTGCACTTTTGACATAATTTATTAATTACATATGTTGTCTTATATATATATATATATATATATATATATATATAATATTTAATGTAATTGTTTTTTTAATATAATATATATTTCTTGGATATTCTTCATACTCTTTCAGAAATTTATCTTTCGTAAATTTGAATTTCATTAAAACAGATAAAACTTAACTAATATGAATCAACTTTATTCATGTACCGAAAATAAATAAATAATAAATGAAAGCACAAATCTCATTTAGAGAATAAAAAATTGCTTATCATCTCTTCAACAAAAAGATTTATCAATGTTTTAGATTCTAATGTGGTGTTGGGTTATACTCATATGTCTCTCCGTTAAACAAAATTGTAAGTAACCACTAATATTAAGTTCAAATGAGAAAGAAAATCAATGGTATAGAAGTATCTTTTATAGTGTTATTATTAGTGGCCTGTTATGAAAAAGGAAAACATAGCTATTTCGATGTCTTAAAATATTATTTCTAGCTCCACGGAAATTATTGGATAACTTTTGCTACTATTCAATTTAGTTTCATAGTACTATCATTCGGTAGTAAGCTTGTCTTTAAGATTGATTAAGAATAAGAAATAATGATTACTCGTTGAAAGTTTTCTTTAAAATGCCAATTTAAATAGAAGTTGAAATTTTTTATAGAATCTTTTCTATTTATAGTTTTTTTTTTCTTAAAACTCAAGACTCTATTAAGTACGAGTTTAAGTAATAAGTATCAAATTGAACATTCCATTACTTAATATAGAAAACATCGGATTCCAATATTTACAATATCAGTTTTTATTTTTTTAAAACACATGATTTCACATGTTTAGGACATGTCATTGTTCAATGGGCGATCAATGCATTCGTCCAAATACTAACACATCATATCACTTAGGAGGCAACTCCACTCCTTATATCCTTATGTTTTACACAACATCGTCTAATGCACGATTAATGTAGTCATCCAATAACCGACCTCTTGTATCACCTAACGAGTGATCTCTATATTTTTAAATCTTTTTAAGGCAATTTTTATTAAATCTCATGTACAACTATTTTGAATGACCTTACCCATCTAAGGAGTCCCTACAAAAAGATACTTTTATATGCCACGTCATATGTATTTGACTATAAAGACCCCCTAAGTTCGATGAAGAAAGATTTGTCACTTTAATAATTTAAAAGATAAGAAGCAAGAGTTGTCCACAAAAACTTAAAAAAAGAGTTTCTCTCACAAAACATAAGTTTTTATTCAAAATGAGTCTAAACTTTCAAAAAGACATCAAAGAGGTATTTTATACTATGAAATTAAGACTACTACATTCATATAATTACACCTTTAAATAAGTTTTTAATTAGTCTAATAACAATTAATATCTAAATAATTTTTTTAATTATAAAAACATAGAAACAAATCTAGAATCCTAATACAAAATACACAATTCCTATTATAGTCTTAAATCTCTTTCTTGATTCTCATTTTGAGTCTAATAAAAGTGAATCACGCAGACATTAATGCAAATTTTTAGAAAGTTATAAATTGACACTAATTAAGTGGTTTTTTTTAGCTTAGGAATCATTTCAGTAGTTGGTTGATACCAAGCCATATCATAAAGAAGACATCAACAACAAGATTTTTTTTGTTAGGGTTATAGTCAATTGTAAAGTCATAGCCAATAAACTTAGGTAACCAAGTTTTTTACTTCGGTGTTTGTAATGATTGATAAAATACATTCTTAAAAATTTGTTGATTCATTTAGATTAGAAACTTGAGATCCAAAAGATAATGCCTAAACTTAAAAATAACTCAATGATACCATAAAATTATTGCACATATGTCAAATGTTTTTGAAGTTATGGTACTAACTTCTTTAAAAAGAAAGTTATCCGAGGATGACCTCAATTAAATTGATGACAATCCCAATTAAAAACATTTGTTTTCCAGAAGAAAGTTCAGTAAAGCCAAAGTAAAATAATTAATGATAGTTTCTTGCAAATCCTCAAAAGTCATACTAGCTTAAGCGTCCTAAGAAAAATTAAATTTCAACTAACCTATTATGAGAAAATTAAGAAAGAAGATATAAAAGACAGCGAAGAAAACAAAGCTTTGTTATTGACTGTGAAATATTACAATTATCCTATTTATACAGTGAGGCAGAGAAGAGTGGTTACGTAATACAGTAACGGCAGAGAAGGAAATATATGGTTACGTAACATCCCCCCTTAAATGAATGGTTGGGTTATTAATAACCATTAATTTATCACATAAGCGAATAAAAGATGATCCAGAGAGTGGTTTAGTTAGAATGTCCGCAATTTGAAGAGTTCCAGAAATGTGGGATAAACTCAGTTATTTCGTCTGAATAGAATCACACACAAAATGTAGGTCAAGTTCGAAGTGTTTGATTTTGGAGTGCATGATAGGATTTGCTGCTAGAAGAACAACTCATTGATTATCCAAATATATTTTTTGTGTAGATGAAGATAGATGAAGTTCCTGGAGAAGATTTGAAACCCACTTGATATTTGCAAGGGCAGCTGCTACACTACGATATTCAACTTCAGTGCTGCTTCTTGAAACAACTTTTTGCTTGAGAGAAGACCAAGAAATAAGATTTATTCCAAGGTAAACTGTGTAACCTGTGGTGGATTTTCGATCATCAGGGTCTGAACCCCAATCAGCGTCAGCAAAGGCTTGGATATGAAGATGATGACTCTTTCTTAGAAGAAGACCATGGTGTATAGTTCCTAGTGTAAAATACATTTGACAGACTTCCAATAGTGTTCTTGAGGGTTGTGCATGAACTGAAACACCTTATTTATGCTATAGGAAATTTCTGGACGTGTTAGAAGAACATATTGAAGTGATCCAACTATAGATCTATACAGAGAAGTGTCTGAGAAAGCTTTAGAACCATCTTGAGTAATGTGAGTAGAAGATATCATTGGTGATGGTTGTGGTCTTGCTGAAGACATATTAGATTTGTTGAGAAGATCTTTTATATATTTTGTTTGACTCAGATGAAGGTCACCATTAGTTGTCTAACTAGCTTCTATGCCTAGAAAATAGTGAAGTCTGTACATATCCTTTAAAGCAAAGTGTTGACGAAGACATGAAATAAGAGCCTGAATATTAGACGTAGAGGTTCCTGTGATAATGATATCATCAACATAAATTAGAACCATCATTGTATGAGTTTTATGAAACTTAACAAATAAAGAAGAATCACTCTTTGTTGATGAAAAACCAAGGGATGAAAGAGTAGCACTTAGCTTATGAAACCATGAGCGTGGTGTTTGTTTAAGGCCATAAATGGCTTTATTAAGTTTGCAAACCAGAGAGTAATTAGCAGATTCAAGTCCTGGAGGTTGAAGCATGAACACAGTTTCTTTCAAGTCCCCATAGAGAAAGGCATTATTTATGTCTATTTGATGGACTGGCCAATTGTTTGAACCAGCCCAGTGAGCATTATGCATATAGTTGATGGTTTAACAACTGGACTGAATGTTTTTGAATAATTAAAACCATGTTGTTGGTGAAATCCCTTGGCACATAAACGTGCTTTGTGACGTTGGAATGTGTCATCTGCATTATATTTGATTTTGAATATCCATTTGCATCCTATAGGTGTAGCACTTTGGGAAGTTCAGTGAGAGACCATGTGTTGTTTTCTATCAGCGCATTATACTCATCCTACATAGCCTTTTGTACCAATGAAGGTATTTGTAGGGTCTGTTTGACAGATACTGGTATTGATAAATCAGTGGAAGCATCGAAGAGGCGAGGTTTGAAAATTCCTGCTTTGGATCGTGTGATCATATGATGTTCATTTTGATGTCTACTTTCATTGTTAGTATCTGCAGAAGAAATAGGTGTAGAAGAAAGCACAGAAGACATAGAAGGTACAAAATGTTTTGATTTTCATTAACAGTATTATGTGAGTCATCGGTATTGGGAGTAGACGGTAAAATAGTTAAAATTGGAGTATCAGAAAAAGATTGATTGGATTGGTCAAGTGGGGTAATAAAAGGATTTTGTTGCATATTGTACAGAAAAAGTGTTTCATTAAAAAGTACATGTCGTGTCATGTACACTTTACCATTTGGAGCTAAGCATCCGTAGCCTTTGTGAAAGTTACTGTAGCCTTTGTGAAAGTTACTGTAGCCTAGAAACATACACAGTGAGGATTTGAAATCAAACTTTTTGGAATTATACGGTCTTAAAAGTGAGTAACAACCCAAATGTTTTAAAAAACTTATAATCTGATTCTTTATGAAACAATAGTTGATATGGATTATCATACTTTAACACCACAGTTGGAAGAACATTGATAATTGTAACAACAGTAGAAAAAGCTTCACCCCAAAAGGTTAAAGGAAGATTAACACTTGCTAGAAGGAATAATTCCATTTCTGTGATATAACGATGTTTCCTCTCAATTGAGCCATTCTGCTCATGAGTGTGTGGACAGGTTAGGCGATGTTGGATCTCATGTTCATCAAGAAAAGAACGAAAAACAAGAAATTCTTTTGCATTGTCAGTTTGAATACTCTTTATTAGAAAACCAGTTTGTTTTTCTGAATATAGTTTAAAAGATTTGAAAACGGTTATGGCTTGAGTTTTATTTTGAATCAGATATAACCAAACATATCTTGTATAAGCATCAATAAAAGCTATATAATATCGTGCACCACCTGATGAAGGAACAGGTAAAGGACCCCATATATCAATGAAACTAATTCTAAAGGTGAAGGACCCCATATATCAATGAAAACTAATTCTAAAAGTGAAGTATAAACAGTAGCAGAATCTGTAAATGGTAACTGATGAGCTTTAGATATTCCGCAAGTATCACAAAATTGTTGTTTGGTAGGTATATGAAGATTGCATTGTTTCATTATACGATGAATAACATTGGAATTTGCATGTCCAAAGCGTTTGTGCCATAAAGTGTACACGTCTATGTTTGGGCAACAGATGATGTATTCACTGAAAGTTTATCAGTAGGAATGAAATCTTGAAACACATATAGGTCATCCTTAACCTTTCCCTGAAGAAGAGTCTGCTTTGTTTCCTAATGTTTGACAAGACAGTGATCAACATGAAACTAAAAAAATACATGATTATCACGAGCAAATTTGGACACACTTAGTAGATTTTTAAATATGGAGGGCATATGTAAGAAGTGAGTCAAAGAAAATTTAGTAGAAAAAATTGGTGTAGTGTAAGTGGCAAAACCAATGTTCTTTATGGACAAACCTGTGTTATTACCTATCTTTACCATTTCAAATCCAGTATATGGTGTTTTGTGATTAAGAGTAGATGCATCTGGGGTAAGATGATGAGTGGCACCGCTATCAGGATACCACAAACCACAAAGGGTCGTGAAGAGTTGATGGAGTCCCAAGAATAGAAGCTTCTTCATTATCTTGTGTAGAGGAGGTGAACTGAGAGGTATTGGCATTGAATGTTGAGGGAGAAAATTCATAACGATACCAACAATTTAATGTTGAGTGACCAAATTTGTTGCATATTTAGCACTGAATATGTGGATTTTGCAGATTGAAAGTAGGAGTCGAAGATTGTTTATTAGGATTTCTTGAACCAAAAGATCTGTTAGTTTTTTAAGGATGTTGATTTCGAAACTGACCACGGCCATTCGTGGACATAAATGAAGTGAATCTTGGTCTAGCAAACATAGTTGTAGTAGGAGATGAAAATGTTGTAGCCATATTAGCTTGTAGAAGATGTTCTCCAGTAACACGAGATGAAAATGTTGTAGCCATATTAGCTTGTAGAAGATATTCTACAGTGGTAGTTTCAACAGGAGATGAAGTCATAGTGTGGCTCTATATACCATATGAGAAAACTAAGAAAGAGGATATAAAAGATGGAGAAGAAAATAAAGCTTTGATATTGACTGTGAGATTACAATTTTCCTATTTATACAGTGAGGCAGAGAGAAATGGTTACGTAATGCAATAACAGTAATACAGTAGCTTTAATACAGTAACGACAGAGAAAAAATATATAATTATGTAACACCTATCAAAATTGATGACAAACCTAAAAAGAAAGAACAAAGAGAACAAAAGATTTTCTGACCAAACAAACACTTTAATTGAAAAAGTGATTGAATGAAAATAATGTTTAACTTTCCGATTACTATAAAGTAGACTCAATTTTGAAAGAGATGGGACTTGAAAATATGAATGTAGAGAGATATGATAAGAACTTATTGAAAGAGAAAAGAAAAACATGCCTGAGAGAGAATGAAAGAGAAATAAATAGAATTTTACAATTATTTTTTTAATATTAGAAAAATTAATTATCTTGATTTTAATTCTTTTCTATATTTATCAGACTACACTATTTTTTTATTCATAGTTTATTGAAAGTTTTAAAATATAAAATCACTTTTTTGACCTTTTCTTTGATTTTCAATGGTTAAAAATCTGGGTTGAAAAGTTACTTTATGAGTGTTGAAATAAATTTAATTTTTAGAGAGAATTAATTGATTTTAGTTATGTTTACATTTTATTCTTAAGTTACAGGTTTTGAAATAACACTTATAATAAAAATAATGTCCTATCACAAATATTTAATCATTGAAAAGAAATTACATTTTTAATTCATGTAATATTTACAACTTTACTAATAATAGTTTAGTGAGATGTTGAAAGTGTTTGACTATAAATCTTTAATTAAAAAAATTTCAGTTTAAAAGATTGAAAATAAAATAAAATTCACAAGTTAGCATTTAAACAAGACTTATGTTTAAGATTTTCCCAGAACATCCAAGTTTGTAGAACAGTCGTGTGAAAAAAGCATAAAACATCTTCCTCTTAAATTATTCTTAACTCAAGAAAACATAAAATAAGATTTGTCATGATATAAAAATTGTGTTTTATACTGCCTTTTTTTATGAACGAAAGTAAAAATTTATAAAAGAAAAAGTGAATATACATAATCAAAATAATTTTGTTTCGATAAACTTCTTTCTAAGTCCTTTTAAAAGAAAACCATAAGAAAAAGAATGAAATATTGTTTTATAATTTAAAATAATTCATCCACAAATAAAAAATCACAATTAGTAGCATTTATGTGAAATAAATTTTATAAATTAATTTATCCATAAATTAATTTTATTTTATTTTTATTCTTAGAATTGTTAATAAAGAATTGTATCTACAAATTACCTCATTTCTGTCCAATTACCTACAAAATTTTAAACATTTACAAGAAAATTCTCATATTCACGATTCCACAATTAACTTGATGAATATTTAGTTTATAACCAACAGTAATCCTCTAATTCACGAGGTTGACTCAGTAACAAAGTACCCTGTACTCACACATGATAAAAAATATCTATTTAACAATGAATTTGTGTCGAATATCTATGGAGACTAAAAGATAATGGTCATGCAACAAAAAATAGCATGAGTAAATTAAAAATATATAGACTTTAGAGGGTGGGGAGTGAAAAAGTCTCTCATTTTTCAAACTCAAAATAAGTCAAATTTAAAATCTTTGCAATTAAATATTAAAATGGGTCCTTCAAAAATAAATACTTGATTGAAATACAATCAAATAGAAAGCCCATAAGTTGTTGAAAATTTTATCTATTTGTATATAAATAATTTGATATCAGAAAATAAAGCAAAAGTCGGTCTCGAAGATCAAATATCAAATAATTATAAAAAAATTACGTAAACATATAAAATTTGAAGAACTACGAAAATTATTTGAAATTAAGAAACTCACTTTTATTATGAAAGAAATCAACCAAAGCCTTAATGTGTGAGCTAACTGCAGCAACAAAAATTGAACACCCCCAGATGAAGTTTATAAGAAAAAAAAAACATAATTAACATTTATCCCACTTACCATTTTCATTCTTAGAACCCATCTATTGCGTAAACTTTAAGTCTGTGTTTTGATATTGAATTAAACTTCTCAAATGTAAGTACAAATCTGATTTTATAACTGATTTTTTACATTGAATTACACAAAATTTATTTTTTAATATAAAAAAGTATCATAATAATATTTGTTAATCATTCCTATTAAATCATTATTGAGAATCATTCACACAAATATTGAGTGACACATTTTCGTGTGATGTTAGGGTGTGTTAACATAAGTATTAGGTGTTTACACATGATGTTACAATTTGGACATTTATCCTCTTGCAGTTTCTTTTCTGTTTTTTTTTTTATTATTATTATTATTACAACCATGCAATCTTGTTCTATGCTGTTAGTGCAGGGTGCAAAATAATGGAATAAACTAAGGGGACTCAGAAACACTGCTCACATCACATGAAAAAGGAAAGCTTGCACAACATGACATCATTTTCAGGAGTTTAGTTTGCTTCCATGGAACGTAGTAATAGCAGCACGCAATCGGAGTTCGTGGAGGTATCCATGGACGAAGGAACATCGGGTTCCACCAACGTACACGAAGTTGCTACACCACCCTACAAGAGCAGTCTTCAGAAGTTCAACACCAAGGTCAAAGAAACCCTTTTCCCTGATGATCCTCTTCGCCAATTTAAGGGACAACCACTTCACAGAAAACTAATCCTTGGAGCTCAATATCTCTTCCCTTTGCTTAAATGGGCTCCTACTTACAGCTTCAAACTCTTTAAATCTGACCTTATTTCTGGTCTCACCATTGCAAGTTTGGCCATCCCTCAGGTTAGTCGTTCACAATGTTTTAAATTATATGATTTGTAATGACCGTTTTGGAGCCTTTTGCAAAATCTTGTATCAAGTTCAGTTTTTTTCATAGTCAAGAAAATTATTAATGCCTGTTCTTCAATTATGTGTATATTGTCATCCAGGGAATCAGTTATGCTAAGCTTGCTAATCTTCCTGCAATTCTGGGACTCTGTGAGTGTGTTGATTTTGCCTGCAGTGTGGGGTATGCTTATTTTAGTTTACAAATCAGAACCCTTGCTGATTAGTGCTGTTCTTACAATTGGTGCATATTTCAGACTCTAGTTTCGTTCCCCCCCTCGTGTATGTTGTTCTTGGAAGCTCATTGGATCTTGCAGTAGGACCCGTTTCTATTGCTTCCCTTGTGCTGGGATCCATGCTCACAGAGGAAGTTTCTCCCACTGAAGAACCTGATCTCTTTCTTCAATTAGCCTTAACTTCAACATTTTTTGCTGGGATCTTTCAAGCAGCCCTTGGAATTCTAAGGTCATCTTTTTCTTTTTTACCTTTATCTCCATTTTAATACATGTATGTTTATCCAAGTTTTGGCCAGAGAAGATTCTCTAGATAAAACTGTTAGAAAACTTTCCGACAGTGATAAGCTATTGCAGAAAAAAAAATGTTCAAGAACTAAAATTCAAAGCTTTATGTACATTGAGATCAATTATTGAAATTAAAGAAATAGTTTGGTCTGAAAAATGACAGCAAGACGAAAAGTGTGAAATGATTGCAGGCTTGGATTTATCATTGATTTTCTATCAAAGGCAATTCTCTTAGGGTTCATGGCTGGATCAGCTGTAATTGTAGGTCTGCAACAGCTGAAGGGTCTTCTCGGAATCACACATTTCACCAAAAAGATGGCCCTGGTTCCTGTTTTGAGTTCTGTTTTTCATACTACAGATGAGGTTCGTCCTAAATTTTTATGCTCACTTCCTTATCCACTTTTTTTCTTTTTCTTCAAGAATGGTGTAATTTAAAAACTTATTTATCGAAATTTACAATTTTTTTTTTAAAATTATGCATAAAGATAAATCCTGAGAACATTTTGTAAGAAAATATGCATGCGTAATATGAATTTAATTTTATAAAAGTAAATGACACAAATCAATGATACAACTTCACATTTATATTAATGTTATACCAATCTAATACAATTTCACTTTATACCAATCTAACACTACTTTTGTAAAATTTCTACAACTTCTTCATATATAAAATATAATAAAATCGTGTTAGTACACTTTATTTATATAGATAACTTTTTTAAAAATACGTTTATTTTTTGTAATAAGCTTCAAAATTACACCATTCTCAAAAAAAATCTTCATCTCACTTGTAGTATATGCTTTATTATTCTAAATTCAAATTTTATGTGACTTTTGCAGTGGTCATGGCAAACGATAGTGATGGGGGTTTGCTTCTTGGTGTTACTACTGGGTGCAAGACACGTGGTATGTTTTTTATTTCTCATCTTTTAGTATCTAAGTAATATGTTTTCCTCTTACACTTTTTCTTAACTTTTATATCTAAAAGCTCGGACCAATTTAACTTTAATAATTTATCAGTGTACAAAAATTATTCAATAATATTTCTTAGATTATATAAGAAATGTAATATATAACATAATTAAAATATTAAATGAGATGTGAACCAAGACTAAATATTAGTATACAAGAATCACATCAAAAACAGATTAAAATTAAACATTCTTTTGTATTCTTATGTTTAGTCTTTCTTTATTTTCTCAATCAAATTATTACAAATTAAAAAAATATAATTAAACTATCAAATGAGATTTGGACTAAGAATAAAATGATATAAATATATAATAAGATTTTATTTCAAATGTTGATTATAATTAAGTAATTTAATAATTAAAAGTAGAAAATTTCTCGATTCACCTCAATATAAGTATTAATTAATTAAAGGTTGGAAAATATTTAAAATGTTATGTTTTTTTTATATTAAATATATATATATATATATATATATATTAAAAATAAAATTAAAAAATAAGTCTGTGACCCGATACACCAGTTATCAGAGTGGTCAATGTAGGTGTCCCTACTTGTTTGTATTTTTTATACTACATTTTTTTTATATAAAAAAATGAATTTCGTAAAAAAAAAAAAAATTCTATCTTGACTTAAATATGTTTTTCTTTTCTTTAAAGTTAGTAAGTCCTGATTTTGGCTCTTAAAATAATTATTTATTTTTTTATTTTTATATAGTTTCAAAATTTTATTTAAGTGATGGATATTGACATTATATATTACAATGCAACACTTAAAATGGTTATTTAGCCTTTTATTAAACCTATAAATAGTTAATCAGTGTATAATAATGTTAATAATAGTAATTTTTAATTTAGAAAAAATAAAATAAAATTAAAATAACTTATTTTATAAAAATTAAAAATATGTTTAGTTCTTTAGATGATTTCTCCATCACTAAAAACTCTTACAATTCAAAAGTTACAATAGATTCTTTTTTGCAATACAATCCAACACACCCATTTTAATCTACTTTATATTAAGGGGAAAAGTAGAGAAAAAGAAATTGATAAATACTACCTTAGAATTTGTCATGCCTAGTGGGCAGGATGAAAATTCTTGACAACACAGAACAGTTCCCATAAGAAAATAAAAAACTAAATTATTAAAATCTATGTGACTTGTCCTGAAATTATAAATTAAAACTTATATATATTATTTTAAACCATTAAAATATTTTAAATTTATTATTTAGTTTGATATTTATATAATTATAATTTTTTACTATTATAAAAAAATTATTCTCTTAATATTAAATTCTTGATAATGTTATATATATTTTGATTTGTTTTAATGTTATTTGAAGTTGATATGACACAAATTTAATATTTATGTAATTATAATTTTATTATTATTATTATTTGATATTGGGATAAAAAATATATATACTTTTAACAATACATTTTTGATGATGTTGATTTGTTTTAATGCTATTTGAGGTTGATAAATTTCGCAGGCATTAAATACACACATATATATATATATATATATATATATATATATATATATATATATATATACATAAACTTTTACTTTAAAGGCAAGGAAAAATATAATTAAACTCACAACTATATATCCATTGTGATTTTTGATAATAACTTGAAACACTTTGAGATGAAAGAAACAAAGTAAATAATTTTTTATATAAATTAAAATTAAATTAATTTGTAAAAGGAGTATTCCTTATTAATTTCTCTAAAATCTAATGTTTTTAGTTTATTTATAATTTAATTTTACCTGATGAAAAATTGATTTTATTTTTCTTTCAGAATTCGTTTTCTTTTATGAAAAGGTTTTTCCAAATAGGTTAAGGGTAGTAATATGCTATTGAGTATTGACTAACATGTACCAAAATAAACTTGTGCAGAGCATAAAGAAACCAAAGTTATTCTGGGTCTCAGCAGGTGCTCCTCTTTTGTCTGTCATCATTTCTACTGCCCTGGCTTTTGGAATAAAGGCTCAACGTCATGGCATCAGTGTGGTAATGCTTCTGTAATCACTATCACTGAATTTTAAGAGCTACCTGTTACTATCACTCTAAACCAATTTTACTGCTACTTGCTGCTGTGGTTGCTAGATTGGAAAATTGCCAAGAGGAATAAATCCTCCTTCAGCAGATAAGCTACTCTTTCAAGGAGATCATATGGGTCTAGTCATCAAAACTGGCCTTATTACTGGCATTTTATCCCTCACAGTAAGTTTCATCCTTCTTACAAACATTTATTATTTGACATGTGTCATTCATACAAAAGCATATGTCACAAAAAATATGTATTAATAATATCATTTTCTACATACTATATGTTACGTCACTATAAATTATATAAATTAACTATCAATATTTATGTATTAAAAAATTATGGTGCCACGCCATTTAAGAGGGTATCTCAGCTTCATAGTTCATATTTTTCTACTTCTTGTTTACCTGGAACTTGGAGTATGAAGCAGTAGTTGACCTTGGTATTTTGAAACAGGAAGGAATTGCAGTGGGAAGAACATTTGCTACCATAAGAAACTACAAAGTGGATGGAAATAAGGAAATGATAGCAATCGGATTCATGAATATGGTTGGCTCCACAACATCCTGCTATGTTACAACAGGTTGGAAGACGCCTAGAAAGCCTTGCAAATTAGTCAATGATATTAACCCATTTAAACTATGAACTTCAGGATCATTCTCTCGCTCAGCCATCAATCACAACGCAGGTGCTAGAACAGCAATGTCGAACTTGGTAATGTCTGTGACAGTCATGGTGACACTACTGTTTCTCATGCCATTGTTTCAATACACACCAAATGTTATATTGGGTGCAATCATAATAACAGCAGTAATTGGCCTCATTGATATTCCTGCTGCTTATCTCATTTGGAAGATAGACAAATTCGATTTCGTTGTCATGTTGACTGCATTCTTTGGTGTCATTTTTATCTCAGTCCAGCTCGGCCTAGCTATTGCAGTAAGCTCACTGTTTCTGCAATTTGTCTTGCAAAGCTTACTTACAAATCATATTAGTTTTGGAATTGTGATTGACAACAAAAATTCTAACATTTGATCAGGTCGCATTATCAGTTTTGAGGATACTCCTGCAAGTTACAAGGCCTAAAACAGTAATGTTGGGGAACATTCCTGCCACAAACATATATAGAAATATTCATCATTATAAGGAAGCTATAAGAGTACCTGGTTTTCTTATTTTAAGTATAGAGGCTCCCATCAACTTTGCAAACATCACATATCTCAACGAGAGGTTGATTTCATATTTACAGACTTTTTGAAACTTTTCTAGCTGCATTGTTTATTTTTCTCACTGTTATTAACCATTCACATTTATTCTTCACAGAATATATCGGTGGGTAGAAGAAGAAGAAGCTACGACAAGGGAAAACATCTGCCTTCAATTTCTGATTCTTGACATGTCAGGTAACTAAATGAGTTAATTATAATTCTTTGTATGCAAAATGGGATACACATTCAATAACAAATGATTTCGGGATTTTCAGCTGTGAGTACCATAGACACAAGTGGAGTCTCACTTTTCAAGGACTTGAAAAACTCATTGACAATGAAGGGTGTTGCCGTAAGTACGCTAAACTCTGACAAACTTGATCATTACACAACTTGACAGATAGGAATTAAATCTCAACTGTGACTAACTTGAATGAATTGTGATAGATTGTGCTGGTGAATCCTCTAGCTGAGGTCATAGATAAGCTGAAAAAATCAGATGATGGTAACGATTTCATTCGAGCAGAATACCTTTTCTTAACAGTTGGAGAGGCTGTAGCTTCACTTTCATCAGCAATGAGGAGTCAAACACCAATCATGGAAGAAGAGGAGGCACATACATTGTGACTGAGTACTGATTTGTACTTAAGATAGCAGAAAAAAAGGTTAAAAAAGAAGCAGTAGCAGGGCGGTTGCAGAGTGAATAGATTTGGTATGGACTAACTACACATATTTTTGTGATGCTAGCGCTCAATAATTTAGACATTCAAGTAGATTTCCATGCTCTGACTCAACAAAAACCTCTTGTAAATATCTGATGTATATAAAAAAACCTCAAAAGAATTGACTACTCAAAGTAATCCACAGTGCTACTGAATCAATGTACATAACATTTGTGCCTGACATTAAATTGTTTAGGAAAGCTAAATTGAACTGCATACAAGATTTAATTGAGTTTAAGATGTTTGTTCTAACAGCTGGTTGCACAGAAAAGCAATAGAAAGGTATATAATCATTTACATACATAAGTAAGAATGTGTTTTGGAGGAGAATAAAGGAGCTGAATTCTAAAAACTAAGATTGAATGCAATATCCATGAACTCAATTGGAACAGTCTCTGTCAGTTGTTTGTTACATTCTATTCTATTTTGATAAATACAATTAGCAAAATATATTAGAAGTCAAATAATGGAATATCCTCCACTAATTTAGCTATAAATATTCCATCTTTCTTATAGAAAGATATATAAATTATTTGAGAATTTTCAATGAATAAAAAAGCATTTGGATTTAAAGTTTCTTTTCTTAACAATGATTGTTTCTAATCTGAGTTACATCATGTGTATCATTTTCTGGGGTACGTGAACACGAGAAGTGTGAGCACACACATAGACACAAAGGCACATGTGCATGACATTCCAAAAGATAAAAAATACAGTTTTTGCTTGAAAATGAAGCTTTGTTCTTTTCATTTTGTCTTTTGATGGAATTTTTGTTCTGTTTGTTATGGATCTTTGATAACCACGTTTGACAAGAATTTATCGAGGTTTGCATTGATGCATGTGCAAGTATCTTGAACACTGAATAGAAAGTTTATTGTGGACTTGTGGAAAGAAGTAATGAATATCGTAATTTGCAACTACACAAATGAGTAGTACTATGCCAGCATAGTTTCAATGAGAAAATAGGTAGTATGATATTAGTTTGTGTTCCACATGGAAGCCTACAAATCAAATTTACCATGGGTTAAGTAGTGTTGGTTTCTTATGTTTTTTTTTTTTTTTAATATGTCAAAATGTGTAAATCTATTTTTCTAAGTAGAAAGAGGTTAAATTGTGAGAGATTCTTTATTGAATATACAATAAATAGAAAAGAGAAAATTAGTATGATTTTCACATAAGTGAGATGAAGTAAATAATTTCAATTGCAACTAAGAATTCATTCACCCTCAATTGATCATGTGACACTAGGTTGACAAGGGTTGGTCCTTCTTTATCAAGAGTTGGATCATTGATCATGAATTGGATGTCTAAGAAGGAGAAATATTTTTATTTTTTTTTACAATAACCACTCTATTTTTAGGTTTTTCATCTTTTGTTTTATTTGTAAATATTGGTGTTTGTTTTATTTTATCTACTTTTATGCATTATTTGTACACTTCTTAGAAACTCTTATATCTTTATTATAGTGAATTTGTTTCTTTTGGCTTTTAAATAGTTTTTTACTTAGATTTTTTTCATATCTCTTATTCTCATGTTTTCTTTATTATGTGTTTTATTTTTATTTATAATCCTCACACTCTTGCAAGTTGGGAGATTTTTTAATTTCTTAGTACTTTATTATTGAGGAATTTTATTAACTTGTTAGCACTTTATTATTGAGGAATTTTATTAACTTGTTAGCACTTTATTATTGATTTGTTATTATTGTGTTAATTTTTCCTAAGTGATATAAAAGTTTTTCCATGAGGTTAACATACAATTTGAAAGAGAATCACATTTAAGGGAGACATTCTTGGAGTTCAAATGAGTTGGAGTCTCGTACAAATAGACAAATTAAACAATATATAACTGAGAAAGATCCATAATATTATTACTTTACCTCGTGTTTGGATATAAAATTTAGCAAATTTTAAGGAAACTAAAATTCATCTATTTTGATTTGGTTGCAATTTAAATTATTTTATTCTTTAGATGCTTTGATTTGATAAGAAAATTCAAATGAGTAAATATCCAGTTTGATTCTTGAAAGATAAAGATTTATGCATTTGTTGATTGGTCCTTGAAAAGGAATTTTACACTTAAGTCTTTTGAAGTAAATATTTGTTTAACATAGTAGTCATTTTGTTTTGTTAATGAAAATGTTAATAAAAATCCACATCATTAATTAACTACAATGTGACAAGCATAAATTTTCATTTAGATCTTTAAATAACTCAACAACTTAGGTATAAACTTTCATTTAGGTCCCTAAACTAGTTTTCATGTAGCATTTTGTTATGGTCTTCATCTGTTAACTTTTTCACATATGTTGATTGGAATCAAGTGACATCTTCCATCATAATAATCATCTGACTAAAAGTTTTTCACATATGATCTTTCCATCACTGTTTCATTAAATCTTATAAAATTTCTTTCTTTCTCAACGTTCATGTATAATAATCTTTGGTCTATGATCTTTAGCTTGTGCCAACATATGCTTTGAAGTTATCAAGTATTCTAATAAAATTTGTACTTTCATTAATAATGTCACTGAAAAACGTTTCAATTCTTCTGAAACACTTTCATTCATTCTTACTTTCATATATATATATATATATATATATATATATATATATTTGAAATCTAATTCATTTCAAAGTGAACATATAATTACATAAACATAAAGATTTCATACACTATTAGCGCTTAATCTATCACTCACAAAAGTTCTTGAGCATTTATAATTATATATATTCATTCACTTTATTTCATAAACTTTTAGACATAATTCTTTATATGTAATCCATTAAATAAAGCCATACAGTCAATATTAATTCATCTAATCGCTTGATAATTAATTATTCTAAATATGATAATTTTTTTTACATTTAATCAATTATTTTAAAATTAATTAATTAAATAAAGATATATGCATCACACTTATTTAATATAATTAATTATTACTTATCAAAATTAATTAATTATCTTTTATGATAATCTATTATTTGTGTCTTTATGGTTTAAAATAAGTTTAAGAAATAAGAAATAATCGATTATTTATAAAATATAATTAATTAGTTTATTATTTTTATTCTTCATTAATATAATGTTTTTCTCAGTAATTCATAAAATCACACTAAAAGATAGATCATCTAATATTTCAAAACATTTCTTTCAATAACAAGAAATATAATATTTTTTATTTTAATAAATTGAAAATAAATAAGAAAAAAGTTATTGTTTGGAGACTAAAAATGGTAGTTATATGCTGGAATAAAAATTTACTTAATTTGACTTTGAAATTATGATGTAGGTTGTAACTGTTGAGTCAACTTATCTTCCTTCAAATAATAATAATGAGTGGACTTTCCACAAATATAATACAGATGCTACGTGGAAATATAATTATTGAAAATTATTTTATGTATATAAAAATTTAATGTCATTTTCAAGAATCACAAAAATATAAGTATTCATGCACTACAAGTAAAATGGTAATTGGAGCCACATATTCTGTAGCAATCTACATTCATTTTTATTGTTTTAATTTCTTGAATATTGACTCTGATAATTTTACTTCTATTGTTCTTAACTTTAAATTTCAAAAATATTCTTGCAAACCTTTGAGTAAATCTTTTCCAAGAAAAAAACATTTAGTTGATTCCAAACTTTAAGCACAAGAGCTTTTAAAATTCATCTTTCAAATGTTTTTCGATGAGTTGTCTTAAGATATGGTTTGTACTTTATGCAAAGTTTCTTTAATTTAAAATCATAAAACCAAGCAAATATGTGACGTGCTTATGCTTTCAACCTTGAAAATCAAGTAATTTTAAAAAGTGAATATTAATATTTTCTTTGTTTAATATCAAAATTTTTTACTTTATAAAAAATATTTTGCAGTTCTTCACAGAGAAACTAAAAATCTTTAAAATTGTTAGTCTAAATAAAAGGAATTTGCGAATTGCTTTGGTTTTTGTTTGAAAAAGAAATTCAAGTTAATTTTTCATCGAAAACAACAATTCACATGATTAATCATACGGTGAACATAATATATTATTTATTATTAACATTCAATTACTTTAATATAATCGAAATAGGGTCTTAAATAAAATTATTAGATGACAAAATTTTTTAAAAATCAATATCATCAGAATATAAAAAAAACTATCAATGGTGAAAATTGTTGGAAGTTATGAGTAGTTAAAAGTTGTACTCAGTAAATATTATTCCTGTATTTTGTAATAAGGTTTTTTATACTTTTAAGCACCTACTTAAATTCCCAAGTCATGATTAAGTTAATCATTTTTTTAGTCATTTAATTTCACTAATTTATGTTTAGATACTTTAACCCTTTCTTCTATTTTTGTTACACTTTTTGTTTCAATAATTTACTTTAAGCATTTTTTTCCTGCTTCTTTTACTACATTCTTGTGCTTTCTATCTTCAGTATCTTTTATTTATAATTTTGGACGCATATTTTGTACAATCTTAAATAAAAATTATTTATATTTTTAAATATATTTATAAATATTCAACTTATAGAATTTTAACTACATTCATGTCAAATCATCTATCATGAAAATGAAAAGGTTATAAAGGAAATATATATTCCATTCTTCAAATACTTGTAGAATTATGTCTACTGTATAATGTTTTACTTTTATTTTCAAAGGTATGATTAATGATCACCACATAATTAATTATGTTATATTATATATATTGTTTAGCTTTTTTTCTATTTTAGTTTTATATTTTTCAATAATAATAAAAATAATAAATAAATAAAATATCATTTTCATAGCAATTTTTTTATTCTTTTCAGTCAAAATATTTATATTTATATTATATTTTTTTTCCATTCAAAAAATCTATATTTTCACTTTTTTTTTATATATTTGTCTTTTTTATTTTCAAAATAACTTCGTCTATTTTTTTTTTTCTTTAACCAAAGGGAGGCTTAATGTTTGGGTTGAGTACAAACGCGCGTTGAAACAAGTCTCACCGTGTTTATGCTGATAGCAAATAACGCTTTGAGGAGAGAAGCAACGTGACGCAGCTGAATCAAATTCACGCCAAAACAAAAAGGGTTGAGAGAGAGAATGGGGAAAAGACAAATCCCAGACCCTCCTAACTTCAAGAAATACGGCGTTCCTTTCTACTCCGTTGCTTGGATTCCCCAACATGTTATCAAATTGCGCCAAATTGAAACTGCCGATAATTCCTCCGATTCCGATCATGACTCTGCGCCCTCCACCGAACCGGACTCAGAGCCGGCGACTAAGGCGGACTCCGATTCTTCGTCGATCGCCGGTAACTACCTGCTGTTCACTGGTGGCGGTGGAGCAGGTCGCAGCGGTATTCCTAATGCTTTGGTGATTGCGCACTTCGATAGTGAGACTAATTCTCTCTCTAGCGAACCGGTACGAATATTCCTTTTGCTTCTCACTCGACTGCGCAATTCTTGTGAATTTGTTTTTTTTTTTGACGAAAATTTCGAAACTAGAGTTGGATCTGGTTTGGATTGGATCTTCTTCGTGTGATGCATTGTGGATTACTGCTTTGTTTTTTGGTTAGAATGTGAGGAGTCTGTTCTAGTTGCTTGATTTTGATATTCTGAGCTCTTTTGTAGAAGTAGATTTGTTAGAATTGGCAGCGAAGGATTCATTAATTTTTTGTTGTTCGTCTAAGATTGTACGAAGATACGGTTCGTGTGTTTTGTAATACTAAACTCTCTTGTTTGAGTAACCTTATCAATATTTCAGGTGTTTAAGTTAGGAACTGATTCCGAGTTGCCTTATAGGATGGCACTTCAATCTCAGGGTGATGGCCTTATTTGTGCAATGGAAACGCCAAAGGTTTGCAGGTCTTTGCTTCTCATCACCTCCTTTCTTAATGTCTGTATAGAATTCATTTCTAGGTTTAAATCCTTGTGTCATATGTTTTGGATGAGTAAACCCGGACTAGATTGAGCATACCTGATGTAGAAGTAACTCTTGGTTGATGAATTGGAAAATGAAATCATCTTTCATCTATACTTTACCGTGTGCAAATAAATTTTCATTTTCGTCCTCCCCACCAAGTGGTGCGAAATACAAGGTAGGAAATATAATCACAATTTCGAAACTATCAGCTTTACGTGCTTTATGATGCAACAAAAAGATACAAGCCTGGAAGTATTAAGACCTGTCTAGAATGTTGAGGTACTGTGTGAACCCTATATAGTTTACTTTGTATATCGTATAACCCTTTTTACCTTGACCAACTATGTAAGGACGTTAGCTTCGAATAGATTGAAGTAATTCAACTTTAATTCTACAATTCTCTGTGGAAAATTTTCGTTAAATACATTATCTTTTATCGTCTATTACAGAATATTGAACTGGAAGATGAGAAACCCAATAGACAATATGGTATTTCAGTAATTCTATCTAAGAGCATAGAAATGACGCAAGAGAATCTTTGATAACTTGAATTTTGCTACTGTTAGTATCAGTACAAAGTTAGATTGACAAAATCAGCATGTGAATATGCCATATTTTCTGGACAACAATTTTAATAGAAAGAACTGCAAATTATTGGTAGTTTTGGGAGTTTCTATTGTTTAGTTCTTTTTTTTTTTTTTTTTTTTTTTTTTTAAATTTTTTTTTTTTTTTTTTTTTTTTTTTGTGGAAATTTGCTTACTTCAGAACAAAATAAAGGCAAATAACAAAAGCATATTGTTGCGTCAATGTACAAAAATATCTGGAAAATTATCATTTTCTTTTCGTTTTTGTCAACTTTTTTAGGGGATTGGCAGCTCGATGTTTGGTGTATGCCATTGTAAATTCTCCAAACATTTCCCTAGTGTTTCCACTAACTAAAGGAAAGTAGTGATTCATTTAATGAAGTGTATACAAGAATGAAGTGTAGACAAGAATAATGTAAAAAGAGGGAAGTAACGATATTTTTGTCCGTCCATAATCTACATGCTGAACTGATATTTTAGACCAACAACAAACTTTCATTTTATTTTGTTCTATAATTACTTCTAGCTATAGAATACCATGATCAGTATTATGCGTTGCTCATGCAGATGGTTTGACTGGGATTATCAAAACAAGAGCTCTGAAATTCATAAGTTGAGTCTGAAGTTGTCGGATAAAGTGCTCACACAATTGGAGGATGTTGGACAGCAATTAGCATTAGCATTCAACAATGATGGTACTGCACTAGCTGCTGGTGGGGAGGTATGGATTTCATTTATATTTACTTAATTCAAAAGAAACAATTTGTAAGATTGATGTTAATTTTTAGCAACATGAAAGAAAGATGGTTTTTGGAAAATATTTCCACCAATTAATTATTTCTGCACTTCATTTTCAACTTAGGAATATATATATAAATTGATTAATATCCAAATTCCAAACTTGTTTTACTGTGCTTCATGCAATGTGAATCCTCATTAAGAATTTGATGTAAGTAAATGGTCTTACAAAGTCGAATGAAAATATGCACTCAATCAGAGAGGTGTGTATGTTCACTGAAAACCCAATTTGAAGGGATGACAAACATCAAATTTATTTGTCAAACGTTGCTTCAAAAGCTGTCAGAATCTCAAAATGTAACCTTTGGTACGGCTTCCCTATTTTGCTTCAATTTTATTTTATGATGTGATACATTATATGTTTGTTTTTCACTTTTTCCTAATTGGTATTAAATGATGAGGAACTTGTTTTGTTGGAAATTGGTTGCACGTCATATATATGGTTTAAATTTTCTTCATTGCAGAATTACAATGCTTTCATTCTTCTGAAAAATAAGCATTAAATAGTAGAGAATTTCTTTGTTGTTCAAGAATGGAATGCTGTATGATATTGTAATTTGGTGCAGTACAGGATGGCAGTCTAAGGGTTTTCAAGTGGCCTAGCATGGAAATTATTCTCAACGAGTCTAATGCTCATTCTTGTGTGAAGGACTTACATTTCAGGTTTGATGTGCATAGAAGCATAAGCATTTCAAAGATATGTTACTCTTTTACTTATTTACTTATAATTCATAAAGGAAAAATGACAGACGTGAAAGACCTCTTTAAACCCTATTATTTGCAAAGGATTGTGCCTTACAGTTTGGTTTTACTTGTATTGCAGTTCTGATGGTAAATTTCTTGCCTCTTTGGGAACTGGTGGCCCCTGCAGGGTTTGGGATATTTCTTCATCAATGGTCTTATCTTCTCTACCAAATGAAAATGTGAGCAATTGATTGAATCTTACTGGAACAGAAAGTTAATATGACTTGAACTTTGCACGGGCTTGATAGCTTTATGTGCATTTTTTTAATTTTTCTCGTCCTTCTTGATAATTGGATGAAATTTGGTTATGTCATGGATTGTGCTCCGTACTAACATAATATTTAGTGATGTAAAAAATGTATAAATCACAATTAACTAGTAAAATTTATATTTAATATTTTTTTGTCTAGACTCTAGATGATAGATAATGTTTATTTCATACATTCGTGTTAAGACCTTTTTACTTACTATATATTGTATAATATTCATTTGCTTACAATTTTCCTATATCAGTTATCCCGGACCTACATGTTTATTTATCTATTACTTAAAGTAAGGGGAGAAAAAGACTAAAAACATTTGTTTCTGAGCATAGCATAAGATGACATGTGCCAGTTTAAGATTTTTTTTTTTAATAAATAAAATGTTCTTTTTAGAAGATTCAGGTTGGTTCAACATGTTAAACCAGTGGGCAGAGAGTAGCACCGGAAACCAATGGCTTTGTGATGATGCTGACCCGTTATGAATGATTATGAATATTTCTGATTGTTACTCAGTGATGAGACCAGTGTTTGTGGGAGCTTTGCAGTTTGGCAGATTGAATGACCAGATTACTCCGGGTCTCAAAATTTACTAGTTTTGTGATAATAGGTTGAGTGGATCCTAAAGCAACCTCGAAGGAAACAAGATGAATTGGTTTCCTAGTAGAGAGGCTACTAATGGGGAAAATAAAGGAGATAAACAATAGGGGGCTGGGGTAAAATATTCTAAAACCAACAGCATATATTCTAAGATTAAGTACAAAATCCCAAATAATAACTATTCTTGAAACTTTGTTCACCATGTATCATAACTCATTCTGATCTCGTTCCAGTCATCATTGGCAAATATCTTACCTTTATCTGAAGTAGAAATTAATTATAATCTTAAAGGCTTAACCACCATGTAGTATCATGTAAATCTAGCATTTAATGGGGGAAAATTCTACATTGCCTAGTGTCACCTTAATGGTAGCTATCCCTAGCCAGCCTCAGTTGTGGGCTTCAAGGTGGTGTTTAGTCCCACATTAATGTGAGAGACAACTTAAATTAAAGCAATGGTCACTTTAAAAGTTAGTTTTCTAGGATTATTAGACTAAAGACTACTACCCTTGATGCCACAATTAAGACAACCTCTAAATAGGTTACAGCTAAGGCAGGTTAGAAGGGACTGCAATTAGAGCTGCCCATGTCCAAGGCTACTCAGCAGGGAGCATGGCAGTGAAGGTTGCCCAACAATGAATTTAAGATAGATTTTGATATCAATTTAGGATTTGGATTTAGGACTTAACTCAATCCCACAAAATCAACATGTAAGATGAGGACTCTTCAAACTTTATAAACTCTATTTAAGTTACATCTCTAGTAGATATGTGAATAAACACTTCCCTTAAGTCTACAATGAAGGCAACCTCCACAGAGACTTCAACTAAGGCAGTTTTAGGGGATGACCATAATTAAGGCTGCTTTTCTGTGCCTCAATATCATTCACATGTTTGACTTTTGACTTGGTGATTGCTTTGTCAAATTATGTATTCTAATCATATATTGTTGAATTTATGCAGCGGGAAACTTTTAGCTCTTGCAGATTTTCTCAAATAAATGACAAGACTCAGGTCCTGTATATTGCTGCCATGACAGGTAAATAATTTTTCAGAGAAAAATTATCTCCTTTTGTATCTTTTAAATGACACAAGTTTTTATTGTTGTATATAGATAAAGGTGGAAGCATCCTTACCTGGAATACACAAACATGGGAAAGGATGGGCTCAAAGTATATTATTCGTGATGCAATCTCTGCATTTAATGTCTCAGCTGATGGAAAGATTCTTGCATGGTACATATTGTAATCTGTATTTTTCTAGTACTTAACACCCGTATCCTTTCTTATCCTCGGAGAAAATGGTGCCTTAATTTTTGTGGTTACCTTCAGACCTCAGGGTGCACCTTGACAATAACATTTTTTCTTCTTTTTTGATGGATTTCCATGCAGTGGAACACCTTCAGGAGACATTGTAATTGTAAATTCAACAAATATGCGGATTCAGACAATGATAAAAAAGGCTCACCTTGGCATAGTAACTTCTTTAGCATTCTCCCCTGATTCAAGGTCTGAACTATGTATATATAATTTTCCTTAGAATTGTTTTTGTTCGATAAATGACAATTTTGATTCCTAAATATGTAAACCGGTGACAGTTTAGTTCCTCAAAGAGCGAATGTTCTTATTTAATCTCAAAATGTATAAAAACTGTGACAGTTATTTTAAAAAATTGATTCTTGAAGTTTACAACTTAATGCCAAATTGACATTCAAAAAATACCACTCTGTCAAATTGGTCCTTAGACATTACAGTTAATGACAAAATGGTTTGAGGAAACTTACGACGGAACACAATTGTTGTACATTTTACACATCCAGGGCTAAATCATAGTTGTTGTTTTTCAGCGACCAAGTTACCCATTGAAATATCAAAATGGTCATTTACCCTTTGCTGTCTTATCCCATGTTTAAGGGTATTCATAGTTGTGCTTCTGTATTTAGGGCTTTGGCTTCAGTATCCATGGATTCAAGTGCAAGGGTAACAATAATTGAAGAGAAGAAGACAACTGGTACGTGTATATTTCATAGTTTGTTCACAGATTAACTCTACATGTTCTTGCTGTACAGATACATAATTGTTTTTGCAGAACTCTTTGTACTTAATGTATAGTCCTTTCAGCCTATCCATCTGTAACTTAATTAACCTGGAACATTAGGGGCCCAAGATTTTGTTTCAGAAAAGTTAGAATGTTTAGCACGCTGCTTGTGAAGGATGTCTTCTTCCTGCAAATGAAGATTTATATAACTATTTTTTGTTAATGGGTACAATGCTGTACTGTCAATCGGTATTAGACTGTTAGGTATCGAAAGCATCTCTGTCTAAACATCTGACCAGTCTAAATTTTGAATTCCTGCTATAATTGATATTGGGCCATATTAGCTTAAAGTGGAAAAAGATTTAGCTTATCCAAAAACTTACTGGATTTGGGCAATGAAGGTAACAAGTTCCAAATTTGACTAACCGTATCACCCGAAATAAATGTAATTTACAAAATATGATACAAAAGAAATTAGAGACTCACCGTTCAATAAACTATATAATTTACTTTACTAAATGCATGTTGTATTTGATCATGTTATCAAGTAGAAGGCCAATTTTTCACTCGACTCACTTTTTTCTCTCCTTGTTTCAAGGAGGCTTGAGCTTGTGGATTGCAGTATTTATCATCCTACTTGCAATTGCTGCTTACTTTCTCCAGCAAGGAATTGAAAAATGAAGGTTCCAAGATTTTGCTTATTTCAATATGAAATATTTAGCATCTTTGTGAATGCCAGTGCTTAGTTTTGATGCATTTTCATTTTTTTGAGGGGTTTACTGATACTTTTTTTATACTGGCATATTCATGAACAGTTCTTGTACACAACCCTCTCTCTAAAATGTCTTGTAACATGGGTTGTATCGCTACATTACATGTTTTGTACAATTCTTCCTGGTAGAATTGAGCTGTTGTTCATTACTTGCTCGCTATTTTGATGTTATTTATGTAGCCTTTCACTGAGAAATACCCCGAGGGCACGGGTGTAGTCAATAGTCCATAAACTAATAAACATTAGCTATAAGGAGTGTGATTATCGATTACCAATTCTGCCAAATGGTGCAACCAGAAGGCTTTATGACTGGCTTTTTACTGCTACTTCTAATTTTATTCAAATAATATATTTTCTTATCTCTATGTTCTTGTTAAATCATTTACTTGTCCTTTTATCGAGTTAAAAATTTATGATTATGACGGTGGTACAATTTTCCTTACGAGTACGTTAAGTAAAGTTCGCTTATCCGATATTCACAATTTCGTATAGCAAATGTAGCATGAAGAACGCAAAGAAAGAATAAAGAATAATTGTCATTTTTTATATTCTTAATTTGTTGTAAATAAATGTATTTTTATTGATTTATTAATAATGTAAACTATTTGTCGGAAAATTGTTCTGGTAATCAACTCATTAATAGCTTCTTTAAATATAAATATTAAATAATTAATTATAGACATTTTTTTCTAAATATGCAAACTTGATTTTTGCTGAAAATTAATATATATTCTCATTAACTTGTACATAGCAGATTGAGGTCCTCTCCAGTTACATATTCACTCATGAGATTTCATAAATCAAATTATTAAATTTATTTGATGAAATACTTTAACTAATATTTAAAAAGAATAAATGGATAAAGGCTATTGATTGCTACTTTCATATTATATTTCAAAGGGAATCCTTATATTAAGTAAAATTTTCTTGATTGTAAATAATTTGCATTTAAATAATCCAAGAGTATGAGATAAAAGGCAGCGACATTTTGAATAACTATTAAATAATTTAGATTTATAACTTCTTTTTTTATAATAAAAAATTCTTTCTATGTATCTATTTATCTCTCTATCTCTGAATATAATAAGGATCAATTAAAGTAACAGTACATTTTTCCCTTACTCTAATGATTGTAATATATAGCATTTTAACAATTATATTTAAATTTTTCCCTTCCTCAAATGATTATAATATATAGCATTTTAACTATAAGATTTAAGAGAAAATAGAAGACGAAAATGACGAGTAGCTCTTCTTCAAGTTATTTTTTTATAATAAGCCTTCTCAATGCGAAAACAAAAATTGATTATTAAATTTATCATAACTTTCTATTAAAAAAATGTCATGTAACCTTTTTCCTGAAAAAATCACATTACTTTTTTAAGTAATTATATAAGTTCTTTTTACAAGTAAATTAAGTTTTAAAAGTTCTAATCTTTGATCTATGAGCATTCACAGTTCTACAGCCCAGATTCCTCATTAATTTTCCAATAAACATCGAACAGTTCACAATCTGTCTGCCAGACAATTCTCTTGCTTTTTGTCATTAACGTCTTTATGTGTGTTGAATCATAATACTTCCATTGTTTACAATTTGAAGGAAGTGGGTGGGGGCTGCATATCTCCCTCATTTTGGTCACTAAATTATGTACGCATGGATTAATCAACAATTAACCTTTGATAAATGTAACCTAAAATGGATGGATTAGTGGCAATAGTTAGTTTATAGACTAGCCACTTTAAAATGGGGCCCGTACAAACACGTCAGTGCATGATACAGAAAATTTCCACAAGAACATTATTGACGCCTCCTTTGATACAGTGAATAACCAACAAGGGCAGACATCAGAAATGTCCATAGGACCTGCCCACAGTATCAAAGTAAACAAGATAAGTAAAGTGAATTAAGAGATAAAAAAAATCAGAAAACACTTTGAAGTAGGGCTTTAGGAATACCGTATTTATCGCTAGCCACCTTTCAAGCCTTCTAATCCTTGATTGCATCTCCTCAATAATCCCTTCAACTGGAGAGACTACCCTACCTGATGAGGATTCTGAAGCAGAGCTACTCCCCTGTTTGTGTCAACATAATACTGCTATATGATAATGCCTAAAAATGATATTTAATGCTTAAAAAATGCAGAAAAGATTCAGTATATTCAATATGCAGTAGTGAAATCAATGGTTCGTTAACGACTATCTAGTGCTGTGAAGGCGATAATAAACATGACTTGGATGTGTCCAACAGAAAATAGTAGGTACGGATACCTTGGAGCGTCTAGATTGGACAAATTGGGTCAAGTGAAGGACTTTCATTCTATTATATAGGGTAAATATTTCACGCATCAAAATATCAAGCATCCACTTCTTTTAAATAGGCTGCACTAACATTTTGATGTCACATTCTATTATACAGTAAAGATTTCAGGCATCAAACTAGCAAGCTTCCTCCTTTTATTTGAGACAGGCTAATTGCTGCATTTTATTATGTAGTTAAAGATTCCAAACATCCACTTGTACTGGAATATACATGTGTGCAAGGTGGGATTTTTAGTGTGGGTTTATATGAGAAAACAGTTAGCTTTTGTTATATGGTTCTTCCAAGGTTCTTCTTATAGTGTTAGTCTAATGAGAAAATAATTTGAGTAAAAGGAGCAAATTTGAGACTAACGACAAATAATAATAATCAAGTTTCCTAAAATCAGATGATCACTTTAAAGAATCAAGTGACTTTCTAATAAGATTTAATAATCAATATTGTACCTTACTCTCATAAACTAATTTTATTTAATAAAGGGACTTTATTCAATGAAGTGACTTTATTCAATAAACTAACTTCAACTAACAAAGAAACTTATCTCACTTTTTTTCATGTTTTCTTCTCCTATAATGCTTATAACAATGTTTTTAAAATTGGTCCAGTCATTGAACCGATCCAGGCACTAGCTGTAGGATTAATGGTTCAGCCCCGGTCGTACCGGAGTCGTATTACGAGTTCTAAACATTTAAAATACATATAAAAGTTTTAAGAAAAATATTTGTATCATACTTAAATTGAAATTTAAAGAATATACATCAATTCTTATTAATAATAACTTTACTCTAGAATAGTAAATAACTAATACTTTAGGTTGATTTTTATGTTTTTAAGACAAAAAAAGTTAAAATTAAAATTATTAACTCTTTGATTAACTGATATTTTACCAGTTTAATATCGTTTCCGTCTATTTGATATCCGGTTTTACAAACCAGGCTTGTAGAGAAGTTTATCCTAACAAAATAATTATCTATTGCGTCATATCAAAAAAACTACATGAGAATATTATTCACAATTTTATCCCTACTCCTTTTACCTATATCCCTGAAATTTCAACAAGTTAAATACTTAAATTAAATGGCTAGTAGTTGATGAAGCCATAAATAAATAGACTGAAATCTGTTGAGTAAAGGCCTACCTGAGATTGAATAAATTCAACAATCTCTAACAGCCTTGTTGATTGTTGAGAATGAATCCCACCAGTAGTTCTTTCAATCGTCGGTAGTCTTTCCAAAATTAGTTCAAGATAACTCTACCAAAGTAACAAATTAGAATAGTAAGTAACCAATATATAGACATCCATGACATACTTAATTGATCCAGGACCTGCAATATGCACCAGACGCAAAAGATTAACTACAATAAAGCAAGAAATTTAATACCTTAGTTGTATATGAAGTATCCAATTTAAGCATTGAACCAGCTGCTGCTACTGCATCCTTATTAACACCCTTTATCTGAATGTATGGGCCAGGTACATCTTGAAGGTGATCAACCTCAATTAAAATCTACCCCAATAAAAGAAAAAATAATGTAAGACAGAAGAACCATAAATTATTCCAATATGCATATCAGCAAAATTTAGCACGTCAAACAGAAGTAAAAGAACCTATACAGTAACATAGCTAACCAGAAAGTTACTTTCGTAGTTGCATCATGTTCATCTATTATATGGATTTATGGACGAATATATTACGCAGGTCCAGTATAGTATAATAGGCTACTATTATAACTGTAACTAGTTTACACTTGTCACTATCTGACAGCTGTGTAGTTTGTTAGAATTTAAGTTAGTCTGTTACATTAGTACTCAGCTTTATATATAGAGCCTTTCTGTTATCATAAATTTAGTAAATGATATACATTTTAAGTTTATAATCTCTTCTTTCTCTACATTTCTAACATGGTATCTGACTGAGTGATGGTGATGTATTGTAAAGCACCAAATATATATCATTATAGAGTGAGATTATTAGGACTTAAGTACAAGAGAAAAGAGTCCAACTCAAAAGACCTATTAGGTGGAAGTACCTCTAGGCTTAAGTACCACATACGTAGCTCATCCTACTCAATGTAGTCCTAGCATTCATCAACAACGACTTTACCCTATTGACACTAACTTGGTGGTAGCCCTAGTCTAGTTGAGACGGCTTCACTCATGTATTAGTATTTGGTTTGCACCTTAATCCAACCTATAAGTAGCCTTTTTCATAGCCCAACTATTAACAAAAGCACCAATTGTTAGTACTTAAGCACAAGAGAAGAGTCCAACCAAAAGACTAGTTTATTAGATAGGAGAACCACACATCATGTAGCTCATCCTAGTGAATTTAGGACTCCTACAAGAATCCTCTACGTAGTCACTTCCAACTTAGAGTTTTAGACCACTAGGAAGAGGTGTGTAAATGCCTTTTGCTTCAAAATATTAGCACGATGTAGTAAGTCCCTAACATATTTCCTTTAGACAACAACACAACCATTTGAAATGTATTTGTCTTCAATTCTGAGGAAGTAAAGCTTACCAACAAGCTTGAGAGCAAATATAGAAATAAGTTTAGTGATGCGCTATTGAGTTCAATGATGAGGTATTGGATCATAGATGGAGAAGTACTTGTAATAATATCATCTACATAGATGGGAATCAAAAAGTTGTATATGGAATATTTGAGAGTCAACAGTGATAGATCATAAATGCTCTCTACCCATGCAAAACCAATCAGTTCTAGTCAGATGCTCATACCATGCCCAATGCTCCTATTTAAGGTCATATAGCCTTGTGAGGTTTGCAAACCAATGGGGGATCCTATGATTCAAAACCCAATTCCTGAGTCATGTAGACATCTTCCAAGAGTAACTCATTGAGGAAAGCATTATTAATATCTATTTGCTGAATGGAACAACCATTGGAGGGAGCTAGAGTGAGAACCACTCTAATGGTAACTGGTTTTACCACTGGTGAGAAGGTCTCAAAGAAATCAATTCCATGAATTTGATGAAATCCCTTAGCAACGAGTTTGGTCAAATAACGGTTGAATTAGTATTTTCTTTGATACTGAAAATCCACTTACACCCATTAGCTTTCCTACTAGATGGAAGTGGAACCAAAGACCATCATATTCTTATTGCATAGCCAGCTTTCATTGAGAAAAGTTAGGTGCTTGTTTAACATAACAAGGGATAGAAGAGGCTAGAAGGGTAGGATGATCTCTAGGTTTAACTATCCTTGCCGGGTGTGTTTGCAACTAGATGCACAAAGTTGGACGGATGAACAAAATTTGAAGGAGGCTTAGCAAATTTAGGAGATAGAGGTGACTATAAATTTGATGGAATAGACCGACTGGAAATTGGTTTGTTGGGAGATAGTAAAAGAGTAGAAATTGAGGAGTTGGATAATATTCGTGGGAGCAAGTGAGACAATAGAATAAGAGAAGCATGAGGAATAATGCTCAAAGGGAAACAATTTACTCGAAACTAAGGTAAGAAATTCCCAACGGAAGCATGGAGAATGCCACACTCCATATAGATCTATCCTTTGTGCTCTACAATACATTACCATCACTTTCCCTAAAATCAGTTATAGAGTTAATAAAGTATATCAATTTATGAGCCAACCTCTTGACGTCTCATTGGCAAGTTCTGTAGTGTATTTTGAGATATCTCAAGGCCATTAATTAAGGGGAAATTGTTACAAGTAGCATCAATAGTCCTTGACAGAAATCAGGTGAGCCAAGTCACAATTGAATCGTCATACTAGGACTGTTACACTCTTAAATAGAAAGAGTTATACCCTGATTATCAACTATGACTCTTAGCCTAGTGGAAAGTGCCTAATCCAACACTAATGTTAAACTTCTTTTAAGTCAGGAGGAACCAATAAAAGACAATGGATGATATCGTCTAGTAAGAAGACTTTGTTAAATCCTTTGTTAAATCCTGTAATCAATTTGCAAACATGTTTACTAAATCCCTAAAGGCTGCATCTCAATAATTGAACTTATGTCTAACTCAACCACAATTCTGACTTGTGAGGTAAAGTTTGCATCCATCTATATATCATAATTTGGTCATATCTCTAGTTAATGTGAGATCTCTAACACACCTCATCACACCGAGGACATCAAGAATGGGAATAGAGTGGAGGTCTATAGCTAGTGGCACGATAGGTCCAACTAATCTCGACTAGGATAAGTTTTTAATGACTCTAATACCACCTCGGTAATTGAGTTTATGCCTAATCTAGCCTTAGAAACTAGTTGTAAGTTGAGATTTGTACCATTTATATATTATAATTTGATCATATTTCTAGTTTATGTGGAATCTCAACATAGCAAGAAGATTATATGATTTGATATACCATCTCGGTAATTGAGTTTATGCCTAATCCAGCCTTAGAAACTAGCTTGTAAGTTGAGATTTGTAGCATTTATATATTATAATTTAATCATATTTCTAGTTGATGTGAAATCTCAACATAGCAAGAAGATTATATGATTTGATAGGGAAATATCCAACCAAAAATTTCTCATTATTAGGTATTATTTTGTTATTATTGTATCTCTTCTTCCTTATAAATAGGAGTACTTGTGCATAAATCACACAATTACAAACAATCCTATCTAACTGTAATTAGTTGCAACTGTCACTATCTGACAGTTGTGTAGTTTGTTAGAATTTCAGTTAGTCTGTTACTTCCTTGTACTCAACTATATGTAAAGGAGAAATGTTTGAAATCAACAATTTAGTAATAATATACTTTCTTAGTTAATACTCTCTCCTTCCCAACATTTCTAATAGAACACTTATTTGTAAACTAAAGAACGTTTATGAATTTTTAAATTAAAATCCATAACTTCTCACCATCTAGTAATGAGAGTTTGGTGAATCTTTTTATAATTATGCTAAGAAATATAATATAGTATTATTGCTAACTTGCTCAGCAATTAGGAAAACGCAAAGTACGTTTATTTGTACACAAGCACCAAAAGAGAAGGGAGAATAAGGGCCATTGTTCAGTCATAGCCTTTATGCAATTAGAGGTCTAATTGCTATAACCATTCTGAAGTAATTAGGGCCATCCAAATGAATCTTGCATCTCTCTTGTTTTTCAAGCATAAATTTTACATTAAAACCCCGTTCTATAATAAGAGAATGATGTTCATATATACATGAATAAATTGTCGCAAAATCTTCATTTGCCTAATTGACATTCACAAAGCAGAGCTATTAAATACCAATAAATGTTAAAGAATTAAAAATCATAATATAAATTCGATCTCAAGTTCTAGTGAGCATAAACAATAATAAAATTCAGTCAAGTTTGGGAGAAAAGGAAATCAGGAACAAGTTCATCTCAGCCTTGTAGATTCTATCAAATAATTAATGGAAACATGTATTTTCAATCAGTCACATGATAAATCAATCAACTGACCTTTCCATCCTGATAGATGAATGCAGATGCTTCAACATAAGCAACTGCTTGATACCTGACAGAAAATGCTACATGTCAATAAATCATTGATAATAAATAATTATACTATTTGTCAAACAAATAAACAAAAAGAGAAGTGACGGAGTGAAAAACAATATCCAAGAATTATGTGCAACCACATCTAAAAAGATCTATATGCAAAAATAATACAAGATGTCAGCAATCGTCATAACTATTTATAGGCATTGTCTCCTATTTGCTACATAATACAATATCAAGTAATTTGAAGTTTCAAAAAGTGGACTTTCAGCCTAATTCAATCCAACAAAACCGGCTTGTAAAATGAGGTTTACACCCCACTTATATACTATAATTTGGTCTTATTACTAGCTGATACGAGATCTCTAACACACCCTTTCACGCTGTGGAATGAATATCTCGACCTGTCAGACTAGATATTTGTGGGTGGTGTAGCAGGAGTCCAATAGTAGTAGCACAACAACCCTAATGAACTTGACAAAGACTTTAAATAGTTCTAATACCATGTCAAGAAGTGAACTTTGAGCCTAATTTAACCTCATAAAATCGGCTTGCAAGATGAGGTTTGCACTCACTTATAGTGTATAATTTGGCCTTATCTCTAGTTGATGTGGGCTCTTTAACACACCCCCTCACGCTGAAGACTGGACCTAAAATTTTAGGATAAGAGAGGCATGGGACAGGAGGGTTAGGCCACGTTCTATTATGTGACAGTGTTCTCTCTCAATACTCCATTTGGAAGGGGTGTGGTTGTGGGTGTGGCTGGGGTGGGGTGGGGTGGGGTGGGGGTTGAGACTGTGAATGGTGCCAAATTGTTGAGTGTGTTACTAACATTAAGTATTCCTTATAATGGCTTGGGGAATCATCCCGTAGAACTGACTTTGGGGCTTGAGTTATGTAAGTTTGTTCTTAGTTCAATATTGTAACATGTTATCAAATATATTGTCATTTAGAATATGCTATTAGATCATAATTAAGACTGTGGCGAGTCAGTTACAAATGCCTACTCCCACAAATTTCACACTCCATATGTCCTATATTAGGCATAAAAGGACTGTACTATCATCTCACATTCATTACTTGAGTAACCCTTCCCTCCTTGAGCTAGCTTTTGTTGTTACGTAAGGCCTAGTTTGTTCACAATTCTCATGCATAGAGATATCATTTACTACTGGTGTTTTATCCTCCTTTACTTACTACTTTGAATTTTCTTTTTCCTTCTGCCTGCGAAATTTGATGGCAGCATAGCGAATTTTATCTTTTCCCAATGCTTAAAACATACAAATGACTAACAGCAATGATAATCGGACACCCTTTCCTTCAATATAGAAATATAGAATCAGGACAACATCAATAAAAATCCAGACATTCTACTAGCACGCATTTCTCACACTATTAATGAACATAAAAACTTAATCCATCAAACATGGTAGTCATACATTTATCGGAGATTTATAAATAAGAATATCTTGTTTGCATTCAATTGTGGCTTACCCAAGATTAAGAAGACCAGCAACCGTACTAATGCTAATATCAAAATCCACTTTGGGCTGAATGATAAAGTTCCCTTCTTTAATGGGCTGACGCATGTACAAGATAACAACTTTTTTAATAAAATAAATCATGAAAATGCCACAATATCAATAATGTGTATAATTAGGTTAAGCTATCAACAAGCAAATAATGTTCCCAACCTCTCGTATCAGCAATGCAAATCTGCCTTCACATATTCTGACTCGAATACAATCACTGTCTCTCAACTGTCCATTAGAAGGGATCCCAGGAAGCCTGATATAAATGTCGATAAACTTCTGCACCGAACTGCAAAATTTTGCTGAATCAAGAATTGCAACAATATCTTGATATGCTACCTGTAATTTATTACTATATTTTCAGCAAACATGTTGAACAAAACCTTATCACAATATATGTATGTGTGTGTGTGGAGTTAAAACTTACTTTTTTGTTACTCTTTAATACAAATAATGAACTCTCAGGAGAAAGCACAGGGTCAAAATCATTTCGAATTTTAAGCTGCAAGACAGAATTAAATGATCATGCATCATATATTCATCGATTATCCAAAAGCAACAATTTGCTAACCATAATAAAAGAAAACTGAAACACTACTACAACAAAAGGGTGACAGGTGCGAGCAGCAAATAGAAAGAGTGGACTACAAATATCAACTGAAATAACCAACCTATTCATTGTTATTCACATATAGGGGGACAGGTTAGTCATCACGCATGAAGCTGAAGTTTTTCCCAAGATTAACAGAAATACATATTATAAAGCCGGCGTAATTAGAGAGGATTGTAAAAGGCAAGGAAGTGTACTCGTTTACATGGAATCGTTGATGGTTAAACTGAAAAATCTAAAATCATCAAGGCTTTAAAATATAAAAACTAGTCAGTTTACATGGAATCGTTAATGGTTTAACCATTAATTCCAAAGCAGTTTTAAAATATAGAGGGGAAAGCATACTATCCACTAACATGTGCATGAACAAGATGGGGTTCAATAAGCTGCTGGAACATGGGAAACACTGTCATCATGATCTCATTTTGAGACATAAAGCATCCAACTCTACTCTTATCCCTTTGAACTCGTGAAATCAAATGTGAATGAACACCTCCAACCTGTTTCAAATAAGAAAATCAAAGTAAGAAGCTTTCTTAGCCCCACAATAACAAAAAAAATAAATAAATGAAACAGAAAAGGGCCTTCATAGATGGAGAATCATTCTTACAACAGCAATCCACAAGTCAAGTGATATTCGGATATCAGGATGCAAAGCAAAGACGCCCTCAAATATAATCTGGTCAAAATTAACAAATGGACTCTCAAGAACCACATTGAAACAATTACATAATGAACTAGCATAACAGGACAAGCAAACTATATCGGGATTCTAGCATACAGATAAACTCTATGTAATGTCAAGCTATCATGCATACATTTTTCTGGTGTCCTTGATTTCTGGAAAAACTAAGAAACAAGTAAAAGTGGGTAGTGGGTACAGACAACTTTTTATATGAAGTGTAAGGTGGACAAATCAATTGTTATATCCCCTACCCCAGTGTGACATCGGATATAAAGGAAGCAGAAACCACACTGTACCGCAGTCAGTATTACAGTAAATCAATGACTCACTTTACCAGATCAATATTCATTCTATTCAGGCACTTTTAGCATAGCATGAAAGCCTGCAAGGTATGAAGGGTTAAGCGCTAACACCATATGGAAACTCCTTAGCAGCTTTTGGCATGGTAACTTCTGAGAAATAGGCAGGCCAAACATGGCATACTACCAAACACATGTTAGAGATAAGACCATTCCAAGGCCTACACCAAATAGCTTAATCTTCTGGAAAAGTTACCCACTGACATGATATGAAACTTCTCTGACCAAGTGATCTGGAGTTAAATTTTTGTTTTCCAACGTTCTAGTTAAAATATATATCAGCAAATGGTTTAAGCAAGCTTTCATTTTTTTCGAACTTTAAGCTGAAGGAGCATTAATCCATTACCATGTTAATATTAGATTGGCACTGAATTCAAAATCTACTAGGATATCTTTTCATGAAAACTAAAGTGCACTGAAGAAATTACTTTTCAACTTCAGGCTATTTTATTAAATCTCAAAAGAAAAGTCAGTACAGAGGCAAAATCTTAGGCCTTTGGGGCGCTAGTTAATAACTGACCACTCCACAATCTTCAGAAACTTCAAGTTCCTTGAAACCATTCCGAGCACCACTTTCCAAGTCAAATATAGGTACTTTTGTTCTTTGACCATTTCTTATGTCATCAATGTTCTGCAAGGGACCCGAGAACGAGAATGTTAAATAATCCATTAGTAATTTGTCAGAAAATATCCACAAGCATAGACTAACCAAGCATTTAAGGCAAAGAGATATTACCATCAACTCTTTTCCTGGTGAATATAGATATTACCATCATCTTATTTGAGCAACAAACGCAGAAAGCAAAAAAATACAGAATTTTACAATAATGCAAAAAAATGCTATTTTAACTGTTCCAAGACACAATTAGGAAACAAGTAACTGATACCAACAAACATTACAGCAGGAATCAGAATAGACTCGTCCATAAAGATTTTGTATCATGACAAATAGAGCCTCTGCACGAGAATGACACTTTTAATAACAATGAATTTATTATAGTTTTGGTTTTCGATAGTTCCCCATGTTACTTCTTGATCCAAGAACTAGCTTCACTCAGGCTCCATATGAATAAATTTCTCTATAAACACTTGTAGGGGAAGAAAATAAGTAAATTGAATTGAACATTTGTTTAAGATAAAACAAAAGTTAAAGTATACAAGTTGATTTTATCTTAGGGAAGAAGTTCGATTTAATTTTCATTTTAACTTCAACTATTCTTCTTTTCAAGTGTCTATAAAGAAATTTATCTAAATATACTGGGATAAAGATTCTTTGTGGTTACTTTTGAAGAAAAATTTATTAGTGTATGGCAAACAAGAAAGCAGTCAGAAACAATGTAAAATAATAATCATACCCATTGTCAGACACATTCATATTAGAAACTCCTAGCTTCACATTCATGTTAGACACTCCTAGTTTCATTGTTTAAATTTAACTTATAATTATTGAACTTCTATACCTGCAAATATAGGAATATCACAATAATTAGATAACATGTGGCATTTATTGTGTGTAAATTGAATCATGCTAATTTCTGAAACATCAATTCTCTCTTTTAATTTAAGATTTGTTTTCATGTTAATTTAATACATTAAACAATAACTGTGTCCATGCTCCACATTTATCATATCCTTGTGTCCATGATGTATAAACTGTGAAGCTCAAACTTGGCCAAGAACAGGCGGTTCCATGTGTGAGAACCCGATAGGATATACACGTGGCATGGAGGTTGTGTTGAATACAGCCCACCAAACCTCGGCATTGCCCAGTCACTGGACACACCAATGATGGCACGGTCGCTCATTTGGATTTTAAAAGTTGAAATCATGTTATGAAAAGAGAGAATTGTTATCTCTTCCCTCTTCACCTTCACGCAATTCACACCATTCCATGCTGGCAAGTAGTGAGCAATTCCACACAGCCAAACACTGCTTTGGGGCGACAATTGCAACTTTTATTGTGACGCCTTTTCTCTCCACTCCTGTAATCAACTTTCATTTTCTTTCTTTTCTTTCTCTCTATCCTCTCTCCATATGCTCCAATTGAATTATTTTATTTTATTTCTCTTCCACTCCTCCATAGTTTTACAATTTTTTTACTTATTTAAAGGAGTTTTATTTTGATTTTAATACCACAAACAGATGCCAAATGATGGAACGTGATACTTCTTAGTAATTTGTTTTTGAGACTCTAAGTTATTATCATATCAACATATAATCTTGTTGTCATATACATACATATATATACCCACACAGTGTGTGTCATGTTCCCATGTCTTATGTTTCTTTATTTTGCCATGTCCTAATGTCGATCCAAATTTGTGCTATATATTATAAAGTATATGTGTCATTCTTGTGCTTTGTAGATGGAAAATAGAGCCTTAACACTTTTGTCATTCTTGGACCACAATGCCATTTTCACACTCATGAATTTATTAGAATTTTGACTTTTAATAGAACAATGTAAATTTTTATCCAAATAGTTGCTCACTTCAAATCACTGTATTTTCAGTTTTAAGTCAGTTAGCCGTTCATCTATGTAACTAACAGCTGTCAGTGTTAGTTGTTTGAAGTCTGTTGGGAGTTAGTTTCCTTTCTTAGCTATATATAGGCATATCGCAACAATCAATGTTGTTGTAATAATTCTTTCCCCTCCAGCAATAAAATCAAGTTTCAATTCTCATGAAACTCTATGAACCTTAATAACTACAAATTAGCACTAAGTATCAATCAAATATTTATCTTAGATTACAAATTTACAAATATAAAATAAACTGTGAGAAAATTATTCAAAACCAAAAACAACTTTTTTAAAAGAAGTCTTTCCTTCGCTTCAAATCCTTAACTTCTACTGATTTTTAGATTCAATTGAAGGCATTCTGTTAATGAGTTGGATTGTCACATCATTCCGATTAAGGGATAAGAGTTTTGGAGCACTTGACAAGATGTATAGACTCTCTGTCAAATAATACACACAAAGCTCTTAACTAGATCAAGTCTAACCAGAGTTTATCCCCAACTATGCAAAGGTTTACATATTCTAAAGCAAATGCTTCACATTAAGTTGTTTATTACTTCAAACCATGAAGTAGGGTAATTAATGGGCACTAAAAGTAGTGACACTGAATTGACATATCATTGTAAAAATAAGTACTAAAAAAGATTCATTTCTCAGAAGAAATAATGTATGTGAAGGTGCAACATCAATCAATATCATGCAGAGTGACCCAATCAACTGCACCTAAACTGTTCAATTACCTTACCTTCGATAGCAAAGATAAATCAAGTGCGCTGAAGTCATCATATTTAAAATCCTTTACTTGTTTATGATAGCTTTCCAGGGAAACTACTTCACAACCAATTATATTTGCCATTTTGTGAGCCAAACTAGTCTTCCCAGACCCACTTGGACCTCCTGAAAAGCACAACTTCTCCAGGATAAGTGATTCTATCAGAACTACAGCCGTAAAAATGCATGCTGAGAATAAGATGAAGCAAAATTGATTCAGCATTATTCAATACATCAGTAACCAAAAGAAAAGGCTCAATATGATTTACATATATATGCAATCTGAAATCATTGGACTAAAATATTTAATTAATAAAAAGCTTAATATTGGCTTATAAAACTTGAGTGGGTCATGGGCTTAAGGTGAGCTGCACTCGAGTCAAGTTAACAGACTCCATCTTCTGTTAAGTTTGAGATAGGAATATTTCGATTCAGCTCAATTAAGTTTGAGGTAGGAATATTTTGATAATAGCTGAATGACCTTACATTTACATTTATTTTCACGTGCCTCCTTATATAAATTATATCAGTGTGAAGTCTTTTCCTCTTAAATATTGTGCGCTAAAGGGAAGGGGAAACAACCACACACAAAGGAAGGAGGACGCTGTATCAAGAAAGGTCCATATTACCAATTCCAACTATGACTGGGACACCTTTATTCTCCAACAAAGCCTGGGACACAGATAAATAAGCAAATAGGATTCCATCAAACACATAAATATGAATGTCCTATGCAATTATAATCTTCAAAACATACGACACAGAAGAAATTTCCAAGCCTTTGCTCCTTACTTGTATTGCTTGAACAGCCAAAAGCAATCCCCTGTCCAAGTCAAATGAATCAGGCATTGGAGCAAGCCTAATACTATCCCTGAAAGATGAAGGATCTGCGGTTGCTTCATGAGAGAAGTCTTGATATAAAGGAAATTTTACGTAAACATGTACAAAATTATTTGCATCCTCCAATTTAAGGAAGAATACCTAGGACTGAATTGTCAGGCTGGGAGGAATCTGGATATATGAAATGCCATGCAGCCACAACAGGTTCCATTTTAGATTTTGTTGGGGATCGAGTCCATGGCTGAGGTAAATCCTCAAGGCCAGTAACAACGTTAGGAGTAACACGGATTGGCTTTGGCGCAATGATTGCTGTTTCTTGACTACCAACCACAGCCTTATTAGACACAAGTGGTGGAGTACTAAGACGAGGTACACCTGCAAGTGAAAGTGAGAAGTTGAATATAAGTCAATGCAACATAAGATCTTTTATTAATTTGTCATCTATAACTATAATATATCTATAATCTATAATTACAATAAAGGGAATATCCCTTTCTGGTCTCCAAATTTTATTGGACCACTTTACACTTTGACAACTCTCTAAACCACACTGCACAATATTTTTTTCTTTCATACTCTTGTCAAATTAATTATATTGAACTGCTTTTAAAAAAATTAAATATGTGTACAGACTGACACTATGTGACTGTATTTGCATTAGTCTAGATAATTAAGATAATCTACTGGAAATAGACAATTCAAATAGTCGTGAAGGTAATTGGCCAAATGTTGTCCTAACACTCTTCAAACTACAATATTTTTCATGTTGTAGCAGTTATCATCACTTGTAAGAAAAACAACTGAATTAATTAAATGTGCATAAACTATATTAAAGGGAGAGCATCCCAATCCCTACCTTTTCTCTCCAGAATCATTTCCAGATATGATTTAGTAATCCAAGGTCCATCAATACCCATCCTTGATGCTTCTGTTCCAACAGTCTGAGATTTTTTTTTTTTTTTTTCCGTTTTTCACATAAGTAACCATATTATCAACCAAAAAAGGCTTAATCGACAGAGCAGAAAGTAAAAACAAAAAAAATGCTATTTAATATAAAATGGAAGAAACCGTGGAAAGCTTTTTCATATAAGAAATTGTTAAAGAAAGAGTTCACAGTGCAAGGATAAAAAATCCTCAAAAAATGAGAAAACAAGGTATTTTAAATGTGATACAGAGGATTGACCCTTATTTATACTACTAACTATTACTAGAGCCTTGATCAAACAAAGAAACAACAGTAAGAATAATGAAATCTACAATAAGATGATTTACATAAAATAAACACGGTGACTGGTGAGTCCTTAAAAGCAAAGAGTAAATGCAATCAAAATGATTGCATTTTAAATAGAACATGTCTAATGGGATGAGAAAAAACTATACCTTTCTATTAGTTCCTCTCAATACCATGAATGTCTCACCAAGAACATCAATGGTCTCAAAAGACATGGTAACCTTGCCATTATTGACAATTGTGGATGCACGCTTATAACTAACCACAACAGTATACCCAAGAGCCAACAACCCACCCAATGTCATTCGACCAACCTGTTCCAACATTAAAATCATAAAAAGCAAACAAAGATCAGCTAGAATGGAGTAGGTTCATTTTTTTTTCATGATGGATAACAAGTTTAACAGAATAAAATGCCAAAAGAAGTGTCAGCAATTCCTTTTGGTAATCAGGATCAATTAGAATCATGTGTTTATCTTGGGTAGTCAGGATCAATCATAATCATGCGTTTTTTTCTTGGGTAATCAAGATCAATCAGAATCATACATTTCCAATTTGTACAGCTAGGAACACAATCTATAATATTTTCTTTACTTTGTTAGTTACTGTTATTATGGGAAATTTTGCTCCTCTTATTTTTGGGCATACAATTAGTGAGCAGACTGATTGTTTCATTCCTATTTGTTTTGCCCACTGTATCAATTATAAATCAATGAAATATGAATTCATTATTCCACATGGTAAAAGAACTCGATCTGAACCATTGCTAACCCTATTCCCAATCCACCACGGAACGTGAAAACCTGAAAACTTGTTGAAGCTGGAGACTGGTACCAGTTTGGTCAAAGGAGTTGCTCTTCGCATTACAAGCCATAAAATAAATGGCCAAAACTTCATCCAATGGATAAGGTCAGTTTCCCATCTTCCACCAAGGAAAGGAAATCCCAACCTCCAGAAATGGCAGCTGGAAAATAGTTTGGTGATATCATTGTTGCTAACACCTTGACAAATGAGATTGAAGAAAACTTCATGTACTATTACACCCCAAGGATTTGGGATGTGGCGAAAACATTTGAATATGAACAACACTTGTGCCATATTCGAGATCAAGAGCATTCCCCATGATTTAGGACAAGGTGAATTTCAGCGACTGAATACTTCAACAACCTTAATACATTGGCAGCAACTTGACATTTATGAAAAAATTGAATGGAAATGTCCAAAAGACAAGAAACAGTACAGAGAGTTGGCTGAGAAGGATAGGATCTACAAATTCCTGTTGGGAAACAAGGAACTCAACAAAGTAGGCAGGATGATCCTTGGAACGAAACCACTTCCAAAAATCCGAGAGGTGCTTTCCAATGTAAGAAGTGAAGAAAGTAGAAGAAAACTTATGTGGGGAATACCCTTTCGGCTACTTCCATTGAAAATTCAGAATTGACAACAAAAGGAAACTATTATTGACAACAACAAAGGAAGAACTTCCCTGGGCGCTATTAAGCTCAGACATGCCTATTCAATGGTGTATCAGACACCAACACTCGTACAACACTTATCAGTGATTCTAAATGTTTAAATTGTTAGAGTTGTATGATTTGACATTAAATAGTATAACTCTTGAGACTACTCCTCGTGGGGACTGAAAATATTAAAATTTAGGATCACTCCTTCTACAGGTACAATTTATTGTCATTAAATTTTGCACATTTCATTCATAAACTGGATCTTACTAATAATTGACTATATTTTTGTTTTTGTTTAGTGTATGATATTTTGGTAAGACTTCATGTATCACAATATTTGTGATTTTTATTGTAATAAGCACACTTAAATATACAGTAATGTAAGATATCCTCTACCTAATGTGCATATGAGATACATCCCATTCATCTTGCTTATACTTTTGTTTGAAGTAAAAAGGAAATGGAAAATATCCATACCTCAAATTCAGCTTTAGGCCTGATAATGAAATTCTTGTCAACAATCCTCTGGTCACCAAGTGATAGATAATATCTAATTCCAGACTGCCGCACTTTGATCCAATCATTTATCCTTGCTTCTTCACTAGATGAAGGTGGTCTAAGGTACATTTCAATAAAACTGAAAACAAGGGAAATTTCCAGCCAAAATATTTTAAATTCTACATATTAGAAAAGTAGATCCAAAAATAAAATTAACTAGTTACCACCAAACTCATTCTTTCCATAATCAAAATACTAACTTATCTGTTTGGGCTTCATTTCCTTGAAAAGCGGAACCTGAATGTCCATCTGTAGACTGTCACAAAATTTTTAAGTTCAAAACATAAGAGTCTGTATGCCAAACATACACACAATACTAGAAAAATAAGACATATTTATAAAAGTTATTCTAAATTGAGATAGAAGATTATAATATAAGAAGACTAATCTAAACGGGAAAATAACCATTTCATAGTTCGAGAAGAAAACAATAAAAGGACATGCAGATACATCCATGCTTGGTTTATATTAACAACTACAAGGAACTAGTTAAACATTCCCTTTTTCTACCAATCTCTAATAATCTAACATGCAAAACTATGAGTTTATGACAAAATAACCAGTGAAAGGACTAGAAAACATAGCAGATAATCTAATAACAGACAATGGACATGCAAACAATGAGTAGTATAGATTTAACAGCCAGAGCATGACCATCCTAAGATATATTGTTGAGAAGTCTCACCACCTGCCTCAAATCTTGGGGTGTAGCTTATATATTTGTTGGACAACTTTGCTTATTGCCAATTGGTTTTGAAATGAAATCTGACATGATTTCAGAGCCTTAACTCATCTCAGTAAATCACCTATTATGGTAGGCTCGTCTATTCTAGCAAACACCTATCGAGGGGTAGGGGTTCAGCTTATATATTTGTTGGACAACTTCACTTAATGCTAATTGGTTTCGAGATGAAATTTGACATAATATCAAAGCCTATAGCTCGTCTTGGTCAATCACCTCTTCTGGTAGGCTCGTCTATTCTGGAAAACATCTATGGAGGGGGTGTATTGGAAAGTCCCTCATTGCCTACATAAATCTTGGGGTGCAACTTGTGTATGTGCGTGTGGGCGTGTTGTGTTGAACAACTTCACTTAACACCAATTGGTTTTAAGATGAAAAATCTGACTTATTTATAGTGTTGGGTGGTTAAAATGGAGAAGGAAGAAAGTTATTTGTGATCACAAAATAACATCAGGCTCAAAGGGAATTTTATTGTACTACCCAAATGACCAATTATACTCAGATTGTGAATGTTATGCCTTAAAGGGACGTGAGAGAATAGTACAAGTTGCATAAATGAGAGTATTAAGAAAGATGCATGGTCACACTAGAAATGACAAGACTCAGCGTTATTGTAGTTGGGGAAATATTAAAGTGGTATCTATCCACAAAAGATGACAGGAAATCAATTCAGATGTTTTGGACATGTGCAAGGAAGATCACCACATGCACAAGTGAAAAGAGTAGACCACATGGTTTCTAACGTTGTGAAACCTTAGGAAACAAGAGAGTGTGGACATTGTAGAAAATTATTAAAAGGGATTTCATTTGGCTGACCTCGCCAAGACAAAGTTATTGATGTTATTGTATTAAACTTTCAAAAGAATATATCTCTCCATTCATCTTTATTAAACTTTAAAACTAATTCAAGAAGAAATTTAGTAAAGGGAAAAAAATATTCAAGCCATGAAAGGGTAAAGCTTAAAATTCCATATTATTTAAACAGGTAATGCTCAAACCTTTAATTGAGCTCATTTAAATAAATTAAGCATGAGCTACCTCTTTTTCACAAACCAAACTTGAGTTTCAAGTGCTCAACTAGCTAGCAGACTAGTTTGCACCTTCAGTAATAGACAACTAATTGGAAAATAAAATTCACTTATAGGATACAATCATTAGTACTAATGTATAGGTAACAGACACACCTCACTTCTGCATTTAACCTTGTAGATCGCCTCTCTGAATGATGAGACAAAGCTGTTATTAATTCTGATCTGCCAAAAAAAGGGCAGAGGAAATAAAAATATTAGCTATGAAATTCAGAGTTGAGAATAAGAACCTGACCAACCTGTGCATGATGAAGATCTGGCTCAATGTGTTTTCTAAACAATGGAAAAATGCTATCTATAAGGTAATCCAGTGAACAAGAATCTCCAATGTCGTAGCGAACTTTAGAAAGCAAGCTAAAATGAACACCACCAACCTGATTTGTCAAAAATATATGGTCTGTATTATTTTGAAGCTTCTAAGCAATTGATAACATAATGATGGGGATAAAGTCATTGCAATATTAAGAAAAGAAAAAACAATATACCACAGCAACTCGAATGTCCAGTAAAGACCGCAGTTTTGCATGCAATGCATATGTGCCATCAACTATTACCTGAAACCAATTGTATAAAAAGGAATAAAAAAGTGAAACAAGGAACTCCTCCAAAACTACAATTAGCATAGCTTACCACCCCAGATGAAGTGCTCTTTATTGCTTTATAGCCAACACGCTTCTTTTGCTGATAGTCAAACTTGGGGATTAATGTATCCTTGCCTTTAGTCAAATCCTAATTAAAACAGAGAAGCTCATTAACAAACCACAAAATGAAAAAAAAAATAGCCCAAAGCAAGACACAAGACTCGTTTGCATTGCTTACTTAAACCATAAGCTAGTCCTGGAAACTACGTGTTAAATCGACACATGATGTAATCTGCTTCATTCCAAAAAAGAAAAACAGGCAAATAATTACTTTGCCAACAATCCTTTTTTTTTTTTGTTTCATCTTTTGGTGTTGTTCTTTTCGGTCAGAATCAGATCTTAGGAATGCTGAATTTCTCCAATATAAAAAACATAAAGCTAGAAAAGGCCGAAAAGTAAAGCATTTAAAGGCATCATAAGATTAGGCTTGCAAACACATCAGGACCTGTTAGAATTGGCTTAATTAAAAAGTTGTTTTAAGTTGTATCTATCTGTACCTAGGGTCCTAGATGGGTCTTTACTTGTTTTCTACTGTTTTCCCTCTCTCATTGTATATGTACAAATTATACATATAAATATGAGAACCAAAGAGAGTCTTGAACGAGCTGTCTAAAATATAATCTCTCTTTTTTATTTTTCTCAAGTATATAAAGGATAACCAGATCAGCATTTTAAGCGTGGTAAAGTATAGAGAAGCAAATGCAAACCTCAAGATTCTTAATCAGCGTTTCAAAATCTATAGAATCCACATCATTCCCTTCATCAGCCCCATGACGGTAATTCCCCATTGATATAACAGTACAACCAATAACAGATGCCACCTTTTCTGCTAAGCTTCAGGAACCATGAAATTGTACAAACAAATGAGGACAACTAAGGCATATTACTCTAGCAAAACATATTCAAAATAATGCATTGACAACACTATCAATACCTCGTTTTACCAGATCCACTTGGACCACCAATGCCAACAGTAACAAGGCCATCCTTTTTCTCTCGGAGTTCTTGAATAGATTTTACCAACAAATAATATCCATGATCGAAAGACTGCACCATTTCATCCACGTATTAGCAACACTTCCCACAAATTTCATGAATCATGAAAAATTAAGCACGCAAAAAGCTCAACATACATGAATAGCAATACCAATCAAACTTCAAAATTATGCAAACAAATAAATGCGTGATAATAGTGAACTAATTACCACCATAAAAATCAATTTTACCACTCAACTTTTAGGCGTCCTCACCGATATGTAAAAGTTCAACATACATTTACAGCATACCATTCGAAATATAAATTTTGTCAAAACAACAATCAAAACTCTCTTTCTCTGTCTTCTAAAATAAGATGACTGTGAAGTGAAGTGATTATGTAAAACTGATAGCAGTTCTACTTTTCAGCTATTAGGTGTGCTTACTGATACTAAAATTATCACGTGATCAAAAAAAAAAAAAAAAAAAAAAAACAAAAAAAAAAAAATAAAAAACAAAAAAAAAAAAAAAAAGAAAAAAAAAAAAAAAAAAAACACAGCCTAAAAAATTAAGTTTCGAACCCTAAAAATGTGTAAGCGAGGGAAACATAAATTTCAAGGGGCAAATATATACACACCGAACTCGGTTAATCCAAATTGCAAGCAATTCCGAGCAAAAGCTATAATATGAGAGAGAAAATGGAGAAAGCAAGAATAAGAAAAAGGCGAAGATGAGATTGGTGCATGCTATATATACCACATGGAGAGGGAGAGATTGGAGGATGGAAGACGAAGACGAAGAAGTTGAAGGTTGTTGTTGGAAGTAATCGCGTCCTCCTTCATGGAACACTCGCTGAACAACTTCATCATCCATTTTCGTTCGTTCTAGATCAATCAGCCACACTATTTCTCTCTTTCGGCACCTTGTTGCTTATGTAAGAGAGAGAGAGAGAGGAATCAATCTTTGGTTTGGTGGAGTGTGTACTGCGATGGAATCTCTCCGAAAAGGAGAATACTATTTCTTATTTTTCTTGTTATTGTTTTTCGGTTGGTGCCGGAAAAATAAAAATATACAATTAATTTGGAATTTCAGTTTTCGTGTAAGAGTGGGTGAATGTGCCTTGCTCCACCCGTTCTCACCTTCCACTGCACGTCTTTCCTTCGTGCACGCTTTTTTTTTTTCTTTTTTTTTTTTTCACTGCACTTGCTGAAAAATTCGGTTTTATGTTCTTGCTTCACTCGCGTCTCCACAACATGCTTCCTTGTTTTTTTCTTTTTTTTTTTCTCATTCTTTTCTCTTTTTTTTCTCTTTCACGGTTCCTTTGGAAAAGAAAGGGATGCAAAGAACAATATATAAAAGAGAATTTTTCTATTTTATTTTGAATTTTGTAAGTTTTATAATGTTATTTAATTTTAGGTCATTGGTAAAAAAATCACAAATTCGTGAATACTTAATCTAATTAATGGAATAAGTTTTAAGATTAACCTCTTGGATAAATACTTAAAACACTCTTTCTATTTATTTCTCTTTATTCAAATTTTTCTTAAGCAGTGGTATTTATATGACAATGTCTTTGTTTTAGTATTAAAATTTGTTAAACAATGTTGCTTAGGACGAGATATTCTATAGATAATTAGTAAATAATTATATTAGAGATGGCTTTTGTAGTCATAAGTCTTAAAACGTAGTTGTCTCTAATATTTTGTTTATCACGTTAAGAATAGTGGAAAAAGTTGAAAGGGTTCAGAAAAAAATTGAAAAAAATGTATGAAATTTCACACGTTTGAAAAAGAAGAATCATGAAAAGAAATTTAAGTTGGTGATCCTCGTAGAAAAAGTTTTACACATTGGAAAGAGAATACGATATCAAAATTGAATTAATGATATCGTTTCAGTGAGTTTTCCATCTTCAATACTTGATACGATGACTAAAGTTTGTTTCCGTATTATATTTTATATCTACACTAAAATTTGCTTCCATATAAATGAGAAGCCTCTAATGTTTTTTAATAGTAAATATTATTTTCAATTTCAATTCTTATATTTAATATCTACATTGAAATTTGCTTTAAAAAGAATGAGAAGTCATGATTTTCTTATTCTAATTAGCGTTCTTAATTTCATGTCATATATTTGATATCCACATTAAATTGGTTTCTATATCATCTAAATTATCCACAATAACTTCTTACTTTAAATAGTTTATCAACCGAGAATAATTTAGATTTTTCAAAATGCAAAAGTTGTTAATAATGACACTAATGATAGAATCACCAACCATGACTATATTCTTGTTAGATATTCACTTGTAATGTTTATATAATTTGAAAAGGTTTTTTTTTTTTTTTTGTATTTCAAAATTTCTAACTACGCCTTATAAATTTTTAAAATAAAGGTGAGTTTCCAATTACCTATTCTAGAAATCTTATGGAACAAGTATTTTAGAATTTACATAATATGATTTTTAGAATAAGTTTTCTAAAACATACAAAATGCGTTCTAAAATAAGTTTTTTGGAACAGAATTTTTAGAACAAGCTTCCTGAAACATATAAGATGTTTTTTAAAATGAACTTTCTATAACAAACTCCCACAACCATATAAAATGTATTCTAAAATAAGAATTCCTGAAGCAAATTTTTCACATATATAATAGTTTTCAGAATGAGCTTTCTAAAACATGCACAATACCTTTCGAAACAAGCATCCCACCAAATTAACCATTTTACTCTCTCTCACCTCTTTTTCTTCTTCTTCCTTTTCTTCTTCATCTCAAAGGGTATGGTGACAGAGGAAAACGGAGGTGTAGTTAGAGGTGCAGCGATGACGATTATGATAGCAATGTGGTACAGTGACGAATGGTACTTTGATCTTTTTTCTATTAATATAAGGGTACAGATAGTAATCATAGGGGTGCAGAAAGAAAAATCTTGTGAAAATTAACTAACATTTGTATTAATCCCAGCTCTAATAAATGAAAGATGTTGCTTTTTGCTTCCAACACCCCTTTAACTACTACTTGTACCCCTGTAACATTTAATATCCTTGGTTTTTTATTTGAATGTTGGATGCTCCTTCTTTTAGTTTTGTTTCATGGTGATTGTTTTACTCCGTGCGTAGTTCTTTTGACGAGCTTTAGAGGTGATTTGAGGTTGGGTAGGTTTCGATAGGTGGAAAGGGTATGAATGGGTAGGATAAATAGAGTTTCGATTGTTTTAATGTCAATTTCAGAATAGAGGTTTCGAAAACATAATTGAAATAAGTACTCTTTGGAGACTGGGGTTTCTAGAACCTGAATTTTGATATTTAGATAGAACTTTTTTTTGGAGTAGTGAATATAATGTTCTAAGGATTATTTTGAAAACCTTATGAAACAACCTTTCTAAAGCAAGTACAACGTACAATACTCCAAAACGCCTAATCCAGAATATTGAAAATGCGTTCTCAATTGATGAATCCAAAATGTAAACATATAACTTTGGAATACATTTTTTACGTGCGAAAAATGTTTTTTTTTTATGTTCCAAAACACATTTTTTTTAAGTTAGAAATATGTATTTTAGATTGGACATTCCAAAAAACAAGTATCATATTCCAGAATCCGGGATCCTAATACAGTCTGTTGACTTTTGGAATATTGTGTTCTGGAACATAAATATTTGGTTCTGTTTTTTTTTTTCACACTTTACATTTGATTTTTGTCATATTTGGTATGGATGAAGCTTTGACATAGTTATATTAAATAAAGTTGACATGATTTTGGATATGGATTATGTTTTCTCTTCTAATGAAATACATAAGGAATGTATACAATAAGATTATAGTGATGTGTTCACAACAAATCAAATAATATGATTTTGTTAACGATTTTTATGAAATTAATTTCATAATCTTTTTTAGTAATATGATCCCTTCTTTAGTAATATGATCCCTAATGAAATGAATGTTGGATTAGATTTTTAAATTTTTGTGTAAGATTTATAACACTAATATTATCACACATAAGGGGTATCTTTTCTTACTGAAGATCATAGTCTTCCAATTGTTATTTTAACCACATAATTTGAGCACAATAACTTCCTACAACAATGTGCTCTACTTCAGAGATTCAAAGTACTACACAAGCCTACTTTTTGCTATCTAACTTATATTCTTCCTATCTAACTTACACCTTATAAGATCGGAATTAGAAAAACCAACTAAGCTTAAAGTATGATCTCTAGGATATCACAATCCAATATTGATTGTTCTCTTCAAGTATTTAAGGATTCTTTTTGTAGTATTGTATTGAGATTTTTTGGGATTTGATTGATATTTGACACACATGCATACACTAATAACTGTGTCAATTCCGCTAGTTAATGATCCTATAATTTTTCTGAACTTGGTAGAGACCATTACAATTCCTTTTTTCATATTAGGTCCAAATAACAATTTATTGACATGGGAATGACTGCCTCCTTACAGTTTTTTATCTCAACTTCTTCAACAAATCAGTACAATATTTTGATTAATTTAAGAAGATCTTAGTGCTTTAGTTGTTTGACCTGAAAGTCTAAGAAGAAATTTAATTCACTTATCATAAACATATCAAACTCTTCTTATATAGTTAAAACAAACTCTTCACACAAATAACTATTAGTTACACCACATAATATGTCATCTGCATTAATTATGAAAGAATAATTGTCATGAAATGGAGAGAGTAATTCGTTATAGTTAAACAAGTTAGTTATTTTAGCTAATAATATTAAATTTGCCTTTTTTTCCTTAAAAATTACTTTAATAATAATTAAGCATAATTTTATTCATTTTTAGAATAGTATTAACACATTGAATTCTTTTATATAGATGTTATCATTAATATGATTTTTTTTAATTCTTGTTGGTTAGTTATGTAAAAGATTAAAGATTCAAAATATTTTTATATGAAAACAAGTTAGACTTTAGAAAAGATATTAATATATTATATTATTTATTGACTTTAAAAATAATTTATAATTAAAATATAATAAAAAAGAATGAGTGATGAACATAGAAGAAGTGAGAGTAGTAGTATTGATAGATCTACTAATTCCAATGTTAATTGTGTGTCCGTATTTTTATTAAAATAATATATTTTTTTAAAAAGTAAAAAAAAAATATATTTGTAAAGAAAAGAATAAAAATTAAATCATCATGTTTAAATTAAGGGATTATGCAGTTATTTTTAGATCAAGAATATGTAACATAATAAAATTATTTTAATTTAATAAATGGTAAAATAATCTTATTATAAAAGACACTAGAAACCGTTTCAAAAGTTATATCCCCTTTACATACAAAAGTATGGATTGACATGTCCTGTATAAGCATGTATCATTTTTTATGATAATAAAAAAAAATAAAACTATTAAAAAATTAATTGTTAAAATTTAAATTTAAATTATAAAAAGTATGTATATAAAGATAATCATAAAATTAAACTTTTTTATTAATTTTTATAACATTTGAGTATTAATATTTATAATTTTACTTCAAAACAGCTGCTGTTCATTATGGATGATTTATTATCTACCAGGTTAGTGATATTTATAAGAGTAAAAATGATAAGAAAAGAAAAGTGCACAACACAGAGTTATAAATATTTTTAAAAAATACTGCTTTGTTCACATTTTTATCTTGTGAGTTTATTTTACTGAGTTAAAGTTTAATTGTTTTAATAATTTTTTTCGTAGACAGTAGTACGTGTATTAACTTTAAATTTAATATTTTTATTTAAATAGTTTATTTTATATAGTTTTGTTTAAATTTAAGATATTATTTATCAAATTTGAAAATAATTTATAATTAAAAAATAATAAGAGAAGCTGGAGTGATGAAGATAGATGAAATGAACATAGGAATGAGAGTTGGAAAGGAGAAACCTACGAATCCCAATGCGCCGTCATATACGCCGTCATATACTGGTGGTCCACCTGAGCGGCTGTACCACTTATTTTGGAATATCTGCATAGAGAAATCGCGCTAAAATGAACCTTTTCAGTTCAGCTTAAGAGGTATAATATACCTAATATAAGCCACTTTAAGTACAATGTCACGGAACCTTGGGACCAAAGCAATTCTCGAAGACACAGTCATGGCGTCTCAAACAAATCCCCGACCAAACGACCAAGAAGGTTCCAGAACCCCGCGCGTTATGGCTCATCTCAGAGACTCTATCTTTTCTCACCTCAAGAAACTCGACCCTTCACTTTCCCCCGACGCCGGCCACTCCTCCCTCATCGAAAGCCGCCTGGGAGATCTTTTTCCCGCGTTCCACACCCCCACGCACCCTCCTTATGCCTTGGTATCGTTACCGTTTCTTTTTCTGTTTTGCTTTTCGTATTTAGGATTTCGGATTCGTAATGCTGTGCATGTACGTTATTATGTGTGTGTGTGGTGTTTTTTGTGTAGATGATACATAGTGCGATATTAGGCTTAGAGGATGGGACCGGGTCGACGGAGGAGGCGATATCGGAGTTCATCAAGAGGGAGTACAGTGATTTGCCGTGGGCTCATGAGAGGATTCTGGGTCTGCAATTGGAGAAGCTTTGTGAGATAGGCGAGATTGCATGCGTTTCGGGTTGCAGGTATGTGCTGAAGGTTGAGGATGAAGTGGAGGAACAATGTGAGGGTAGAGAGAAGAAGAAGAGGGGCAAACGGAAGAGTAATAAACGTGGCCAGGAAGAGAGTGCTGAAGAAGAATGTAAAAAGGGACGGGTTCTAGTGCTTGGAAAACAAAGTCAACAACAGGAGGAAGAAGAACTGCAAAGGGGTTTAATGAAGTTGCAAATTCAGGTGATGCAATATTTGGTAGAATCTTGATTTTGATGTGGTTTGTTGTTTTTTCTTTCTTGGGAGCGTTTAGGGTTTAACCCACTATCTGGTTTGGTAGACTCTTTCAAATGATCATTTTTGTAATACTTTTTTTTTTTTTTTTTTTTTTTTTTTTTTTTTTTTTTTTTTTTTGTCTTTTTGCTGTCTAGTTATAGTTTAACTGGGAAAGGAGGACATTTTAAGGAGAGTAGTAGGAGACGGATTGAGGATCTGAATCTCTTAAACTTTTGTCTCTGCAATGCCAACCCTTGTTCCAAACCACTCCATGATTCTCTTTTTTCAGTTTTCAATCTGTTTTACTCTAGCTTGCTGACAGTCATAATATAAACACAAATTAAATGAAAATCCCCCTAAAACATGTTCCAAGCTATGCTTCCTTCATTGTAAACCCGCTTTATTATTTTGTTTCCCTTACATTTTTCTAGACCTTGTGAGAGTCATTCATGTCAATAGTTTATAAAATTGTTCTTGAAAGGTATCAGTAAATGCGAATCCTTTGTCCGTTCTATTTCACCGTGGATTATACATATAAGTTCTAAAAGTTATTGTCAAAACAGGATTCCGGGTTGCCTTTGGAAACAACTTGTTCCTCTCAGCCAACAGCATTGAAGTGCATACCAGCAGCTGCAAACCCCTTATCACCTGCAAAATTGCAACTGCAAGGGCCTTCTAATGGGACTTCAGAAAGTAATTCGGATGCAGTAGGCAAGATTTCGGGTTCACCATCTTTGAATGTTGAGGTACGCAAGCAAAAGACCCTGAAAACTGTGCACCATCATCAATCCAGAGAGAGGAAGTCTAGTAGGTGTAAGCAAGTTGCAGATCACGAGGGGGAGTGGTTGTTGCCCTCATGTGATACTACTGGTGCCGAGCAAGAGCCAAATGAAGAGAAAGCTGATGAAAGGTGCCCATCACAACCCCGAGGCCGAGGTACAAGTAGAGGAAGGGGTCGTAAGCAAAGCAGAAACGCCAATTGCTTTCATGAGAAAATACAGCCACTTGATCAAGCTGAAAATCTGATGTGTTCTTCACATTCAAACCAAAAAGAACCTAGTTCTTCATCCCAGCCAGCAGCACCTTATTCTCCTGTTAATCCCTCTCACAATTTCGGGCAGCAATTGTCAGTTCCTACTTCAGAAGCGTATCCGGAGTGCATATTGTCTACAGAAATAAAATTTCCTCCCACACAGGTGCAAGATGAAGTTTCTTCAGATATTGATTTAGGTAGATTGTCCACAAGAAAGGCTTTATCAACTTTAGGAAATGTTCACGATTATCAACCCCAGCATTACAGTGAAGGAAGTTCTAAAGGGAACCTAGAGGAGGACCCTATGTCCAAGGACTATGAGAAGAAGGCTCCAAAACGTCCCAGAGGAAGGCCTCGAAAGTTACATACTGTAGCAGACTGTGCAGTAATGTCATTGTTGCCTTCAGATGCTGGCAATCTTCACAAGCCAAAAATAAAGGACATGGAGAGGAAGGATCAGTATGGCGGGGGTAGAGGTTTAGGGAGATTTGGTCGAGGCAGAGGTAGGGGCCGACCTCCTAAACCAATTATCAGAAAAACTAATCAATGTGAGGAGCAGTTACAAGAAGGACAAGATAAGCAGCTTGGTCGAGGTAGAGGCCGTCGAGGTAGAGGCCATCGTGGCAGACCACCCAATCTGAATGAAAATCCAATCCAATATGAGAAGCAGTCACAACAAGAAGATCAAGGTCAGCAGCATGGTCGAGGTAGGGGGAGGTCCCCTAAACTGATTAAACCGCATTATGTTCGAGCTCGAGGCCGCGGAAGGCCTCCTAGGCCAAATCAACATGGAAATCAATTTGAGGAGCAGTTGCAATCTCAAGAACAAGCTCAAGGTTTGGTGAACTCTCCTAGTTCAGCGAGGAATGATGACCAAAGTTTGGAGCAGAAGCAGTTGAATGTAGAAAGTCGTCATGAATCAGAGTCAGGAGAGGCAAAGTCACCTGCAGGGTCAAACGTTGAAGCAAACGAGAACCGTTGGCGGTTAATGCCAGTAGCACGTCAAGCTCAGGGTATTGATGGATGCTGGCCACTTGGGCAATATCAGAAATAGTTATCAGTTCTTCAAATACAAGCATGACAGTATCAGGACAGGGTCTCCTAATTCTCAGTAGGTATATTTTGTTAAATGCAAGTTTGATAGATTCTTGTAGCTCTTCGTGTCTTTTCGGTTCTCTATCTCCCTATTTTTCCATGAGGAACACTAAAGCTGCTGAGGATTGCTATTGTCCAAAAACTTTAGGTACTTGTGATCGATATGAATTTTGCCATATGCCTGTAGATCTCACTTTCTCCGGGCTAACGGGCAGGGGAGGGGAAGAGTTCCCCGACCCGAGTTTCAATTTCTAATCTTTAGTTCATTTTGATCTGTTGTTCAATAGTAGAGTTGGTGATAAACAATTGGTTAATGGGTGTTTTGGTTGATCAAGTGTTCCATTCATTCTTAGGAAGATCTGAAATTTTGTTATCATCATATTCGTTCTTGTGTTGTTTTTCCCTTTTGATAGGAAAATTTACACATTTTGGTGTATTTTTTTTTGGAAAGTTTCCGAAATGAGTATATTTGAAAAAGTCGCCCACGTGAATATTTTCACAAACACAACTTTATAAGAAATCATGCTTTGAAAAACCAGGGTGTATTTTTATATAACTTTGAACTTATTTTCTATAATACTAGTTTTTATTATTGTTTCATCACTAGAAAGTGAGGTTTTGAAGATGGTTAAAAACTCTTTTAATGATGGTGGACTTGTTATTGGAATGAGATTTTCAATGACAATTTTGAACTGTGGATTTTAATAATAGTGTTGAAGTATCATTTATATGCTTTATTTTTTTTTAAATCATTTTTATGGCACCGACATCTTATTTTATATTGTTTACCTCAATTAAATCAACGACTTAAATTCATTCATAATCCACCATTTCTTAAATGTGGGTTCAGTATAATTTATAACCAAGTTGTGTAATGTTGACTTAATCACAATGAAAAATATTTATAACACAAAATTGTCTAATACTATAAAAGATATAAAAACAATTTTGAATAAGAATTGCAATTATCGTAGAATATAAAAATTTACTAAAATAAAATTAATCAATTATAAAGTCTAAAGACTAATGTTAACTAGTCTAAAGTTAATAAAATAAATTGTTCATTAGTTAAATGTTGTAAAACATAATTACTTAATCAAGGTCAATTTCAATTTTAGCTCACACAATTATTATCTATTGGTTACATAGTACCTGAACACAGCTTTTAGTTTTTTACACTATAGTTCAATATCAATATAAATATAATTAATATATTAAATTGCATACGAAAGTAAACAAACATATCTTTCCTAAGTCAATTCCAAACATCTTAAATTGACTTATCTCCAAAATGTTATAGGATTCAAACTGATTTTAATCATATTTTAGGTTTTATAAATTAAAGTATTTTTTTTCTTCTTTTTAATCTAAATCAAGGTTTTTTGGAATGTAGAGGAATCCATTTTTAATAAAACAACGAGGACATTTTTTACTCAATTCTACAAATCTATTAAATTAAGGTGATTTTTTTTTTCTCGACATAAGCTTTTTGGGTTAAGAAATCTAATTTCAACATTAAAATCGGTATATATATATATATATATCTGGTGTTAAATTTTTATAAAATAAGTT
>Ga0209489_100480_pt1 | contig 74886 bp, 48 predicted proteins | sample SiratrowhiteBW_FD_187527 | JGI IMG/M metagenome (GOLD analysis project Ga0209489, IMG submission 187527) | Root nodule microbial communities of legume samples collected from California, USA - Siratro white BW (SPAdes) (version 2) | ecosystem: Host-associated > Plants > Roots > Nodule | place...
TATATATATTTTTTTTTTACTAATATGATGCATTTTATCAATGTTACCTTGAGTTCCACTTCCGATTCATTCTTATCCTTTGTTCTTTCTTTTGGTTATTCTTTCTCTCCACAACAATTTTCTTCGAGTTGTCACCTTCGAAGTAGCTCCACATTTTGGACCATTCCAAATTAATGGGGCATGTTCCAAATTCATTTTTTGTTAGTTCCATTGATCACTTCCCGCACCTGCTGCTCCGAGGTTATATTGGCCTGAAGTTCCTAATATACATATGATGATGCCATGTTTGTTCTTGATATATTTTCTTACATTCGACAGTTCGTGCCATGTTATGCGTAATCTATCATTTAATTTAAGAAAGACAGCTATTGCATATTTTATTGGATACTTTAATGAGAAGTTAAAAAGGTAGTTATCTCAATTATTTTATCTATTATAAGAAACTTTATATCTTAATTAGATTTTTTATAAAATTGACAACACTATTTTTTACTAAAGGAATTTGTGATACATAGGGAACTCGAGTCTTTTAAAAATTTGAAAGGTCTAAGAAAAACTTAAACAAAAGGAATGCTAAGTGAGTGAAATATATTGAGTAATTTTTTTAAGTGATCTGACACAAGTAAGGTCGAAATAACATTGTTGTTGCTGCTTTGTCTAGAAGATACACTTTGCTTCCGATCTTAGAAACAAAATTTTTGGATTTTAATCACATTAAGGACTTTTATCAAAATGATGATGACTTCTTTCAAAATTTTCAAGAATGTTCTAAAGGATCTTACAAATGGCTTATTCATGAAGAATTTCTTTTCAGAGACAAAACCTTTACTTTCCTAAAGAATCTTTAAGGACACTTCTCATAAAGGAGACACATGAAGATGGATTGATGAGGCACTTTGATGTTAATAAGATTTTAGAAATTTTGAAAGAACATTTTTAATGGCCTCAACTACAAAACGAAGTTTTAAAATTTTGTGAAAAGTGTAATATTTGTAAAAAGACAAGTCTAAGGTCTTACCCCATGGTCTGTACACACACTTTCCAATTCCTAACATTCATTGGAAAGATATTTTCAATAGATTTTTTGTTTGGATTGCAAAGATTAAGAAATGGACATGACTCCATCTTTGTGAATATGGACAAATTTTCAAAATGGAACATTGTATTACATGACACAAAGTTGATGATACATGTCTTATTGGTAATTTATTTTTCAAAGAAAGGGTTAGATTACATGGGTTCTCAAGTAGTATTGTTTCTGACTGAGACTCTAAGTTCCTTAGTCACTTTTAGAGGACATTATAGGGCAAGTTAGGTGTTAAACTTCTTTTCTCAACTACTTATCAACCTCAAACAAATGGTCAAACATAAGTCGTTAATAGAACTTTAAATCAACTTCTTAGATGCATGACTTATAAAAATCTCAAAGAGTGGGAAACACACATACCTCACATTAAGTTTGCATACATTAGAGTAGTTCATTTACTACTTCCTACTCACCTTTTGAGATTGTTTATGGGTTTAATCCTTTAACTCCTTTTGACTTATGTCCCCTTTCTACTCCAAAAAGACATGATGTATAGTGATGCAAATGAAAGAGCAATTTTTTAAGAAAACTATATGTTAAGGTAAAAAAAATAGGATAAAGAGAAAGGTGGAAAAGTATACAAGTAATGCAAATAAAGAAAGAAAAGAGGTTGTCTTCCAACCTAGACATTGGGTTTGGGTTCACTTGATAAAAGAAAGATTTCCAAATCAAAGAAAATCTAAGCTCAAAGAAAGAGGAGATGGCCCTTTTGAAGTCCTAAAAAAATAAACAATAATGCATATCAATTGGATCTCATTGAAGGGTATGTTGTGAGTCACAACTCTAATGTTTTTGATCATTGTCTTCATGATACAAGTCTTATGATTTTGTGGAAAAATTCCCTCCAAGACGGGGAGGATGCATATAAACAAGGATGAAGAAGAACTTGTGGAGAAAGAGAAGAGAAGCTAAGAGGAGTAAAAAAAGAAGCATGACAAAGAAGAATAAGAAGAAGAAATAGAAGGGTGATTCCAAGGAAGGCAAACAAAAGGAAGACTCCAAGCCTTAGAGGATGAGATTAGAGGACTAGTACATGTGTAGTTTCTTAGTCTTTAGACGAACTTAAGAGAAGTAAGAACCTCATATGTTGAAGTTGGGATAGCTTAGACAAATTCTAGATAGCTAGATGTCTTTTGGAGCTTTTAAACTACAACTTGTCACTTTCAAGTGCACATGGGATAGTTTGACTCTTTCACTTGACTCTTCAAGCTTTCAAGAACCTTACTATGTCCATTGGAGCTCTCTTAGGTGCCTTGTATATGACTTCTCCCGAAGTCATCATTACTTTTCCAAGTGAAATCATTACATCTCCTTATACTTTAAGAACTACCCATTTGCATTCCCTAATTTCAAGGGATTTGTTAAGGAAAAAGTTGAACATCTGCAGTTTTGATTAAGTGCTTAAACCAATAAAATCATGTAGTTGTGTCTAACAAGACAAAGATAAGATCATATTAGCACACATCTATCAAACAATAAGAGATCGTTGATAAAACACAACGTATGTTAGTTGAGGATTGAATAGTAGATGAAAGAACATGAAATAGACCTTTCACTTTATCTGATAAGTATTGATGAATGTTAGACGGAAAGAGCATCATAAAGATCAACCAGAATGTTTGATAAAGAAGTGAAAGAGCATCAGTTAATATGCTCAATGCAAACTCTAAGCTAACATAAAATAAAAGAATATTCCTGAAACTTGAGTATATGTCACATAGATTGCCTCCTACATCTGTCAGTAAGCAATAATTTCAAATATCTCGAGACATGAGCTAAGGTTGCAACGGCCACAAACTCTCCTAACACTACCACTTTTAAATTATGGCCTAGCTACTTGTCCTATATGGAGTGTGCTTTTACCATGATATGATACAAAAGGATCTGCTGCCAAGAGAAGTGAACACTACCATCCAGGATGTTGTGTAAAGTTGAAGAGCATTTAAAGTTGGATGGAGTGCATTAAATGCAACAGTCACATTTGATGCTCGTCAAGCACAAAGAAGACTCAAAGAATAACTGAAGTTGCTCAATGGATATAAACAACCTTTCAACAACTATCTTCTTTCAATGCCTATGTAAAACCTACCATCAAGAAGAAGAACAACAAAGTAGAGGAACACTATGCCAAAATGTTTTCGAGATGATAAATAGTCCTCAAAAGCTTCAGAAAAAGGGATCCTAGATCTGAGAGCACGAGCATTGCCAAAATGTATGGATCCATAAGAGCTTAGAAGAAAACACTAGAAGTGTTTCTTTAGTCACCTAGGAGAGTGAACCTTCACCTTGTACTTTTTGAAAGACGTAAACCCTCTCTAGAGTGCAAAATGATCTATACTAGGAGAGAAAACCTAAATTGTATGTATATTCATTTGTGAGACGCTATCACCCTCCATTAGTCAAATAAGATGATCAAACAATTATCCAATACTACAATTTTTGTATGTTATGTAGAAGTGGATAAAGGACAAAGAATACTTAGTTAAACCAGAAGTGGCTTGGTAAAGAATACTTAGTTGAGCTAGGATTGGCTTTGGAAAAAATACTCATTGACGGGGTCAGCCAAGAGTGGTTGCAATAAAAAAGAATACTCAGTGTTGAGACAGGAGTGACTAGTGTCAAGAATACTCAGTGTTAATCTAGGAGTGCTTGGTGTCAATAATACTCAGTGTTGCTCTAGGAGTGGCTAGAGGAAAGAATACTCAACAGATTAGTCAAGAGTGACTACGAACCCAAAGAATACTCTAATGTACTTCACAACAGTAGTTTGCCTAGTTAAACTTGATTGGTTGGTCAAGAACTAGATGTAATTTGTTACGACTAATGAACCAATATAAATTATTGTGTGCATTTTATCTTTTATATTATCTATATTGCATATTATCTTCATTTGTACTAACCCAAGAAGGAGAGTCTGTAGGTGAATACACACAAAAAATATTTGATCAAAATACTATTAAATCTAAGTATTTGATTTGTATATGGACTAATTGGTCAGACGCTAGAACTATGATATAATCACTTAATAAAGTGAACACGAAAATTCGTTAATCAAGTGATTTAGTTAAGTTGCCAAATATGCCATTTGGACTTGAAGAGCTAAGGATAAAATAAGCCTTTAAATATGTTTGCATGATGATGTTTGTTATAAGATATTGAGAAAACTCGTTTTATGTTTCATGAAATAAAACATGTTGAACAATGTTTATGAAAATGTGTCTCTTTAAGTCCATCTTTTGTAGCGAATCGTCTTTTGTCAAACTTGCCTCAATTGTAGTCTATCAGATGCAAGAATCACAATCTAATCATTAGTCAGAGTTAATGGAAAAATATCATAGACAAATGATTCAGAGAAGTTAGCAAGTTGTGTTTGGTATGATACATTCGATAAAACATTTTCAGTTTGGTTGTTTTACAAACCAAGTCATCATCTCAACATCTTTGATCAAATGATATTTGTGAAAAGGAATTTTAAGTTTACTTAAATCACAGTTCAACCCCCTTTCTTGTGATTTTCTTGTTTTCACAGGATTAACATGTACTAATCATGCATAGTGAAGTTTTTTTATTAACAAATTTAACTCAAATTTCTTGTCTTTTCCTTTTCTATGTCCAACTCCTCCATTATGAAGAGAATTTCCTCCTTTAAACTCACCATTGAGTATTGAATTAAATCTCTTTGTGAATTCACATTTGCAAGTAAGAGTTTTCTTCTCTTGCTTTGGTTCTTATCTTGATAAGCTTTCCTAAGTGGCGAATCTTCATGCATTTATCGTTTGGTTCTTCATTGAAGGTGGCGTTTTCTTCTTTATTCTCTAGTCTTAATCCATCTTTATTTTCATTTCATTACTTATTCTTGTTTTTATATTGAAACAAATACAAACCAAATGGGTTTCTCCATGGAAATACATTCTTCAAACAAGTGTCATCTTGTAGCTTTATTAGGGATAGCAATGTGAGCTGGCTTGCCTCATTTTGGCCCACCCCGTATAAGAATTGTGGGTTGGTTTCATTGGCTTTCCCTGCATAAGGGTTGGCCTCAAGGCCTGCGAGCTAGCCCACATAAGCAAAACCATTTAAAAAATACATACAAATGTATCTTATTTTATTGCTTCACATCTTTGTTGCACTCCATGTGTCTATCTTTGACAATAAAATTTAAATGAGCTAAATAAACATAAGATTAATATCTACAAAAAATAAAAATGTCGAAGTTACATTATGAACAGGGAAACATAAAAATAAAATATTGTTTAAGCTACTAAAAAACTATAATTAACCACAATCTTGTGTTGACTACAAAAACATCATTGTTATTCTTCCATTTCAATAACATTGGATGTAGCCTTAGAAGAACTTTTATCTTCCACTTTTTGATAATTATAATCTTTCCCATCATATGTGTACATTTGAACGATGAAAATGAATGAATTTAAAATAAAATTAATACAATAAAAGTTAGGATTAGTTTAAATAAATGAATTACCTTAAAAACATTCATGTTCCAAGTAAAACTACAAATAATTGTTTCATATCTTCAGGCAAAAGACAATTCTTATACTTGTTAAGGATTCGAAAATCAGTGCTAAATGCAGATTCAGATGCTATTGCGGTTATAAAGATGCTCAACAAATCTCTAGCCATTAAAGCAAGATTTGAAAAGCGTTGACTATCATTTTTTAGCCATTCTAACACATCCGTTTGCTCCAAAAAAACCAAAATTCAAAGTTGGTTCATCCAAATGAGTGTCAAGTTGTGTGTTTTTAACTTTATTAACTAATTGAAACTTACACATTTTTAATTCCTATTATGATGTAATATGTTAGTAACATGCTTAATCGCCAAGTATAACAAAAGCTACAAAATTAATTGAAGTACATTAAAGTAAGCAACTTATATAAAAAAAAAGCTTGGTCTAGAAGTAGATGGGGATGAATATTGTCCATACTTATGCTTTTTAACATTTGATGATGTTGTCAAACCTTTGCTAGAATATTTGATAAAAAGTTTGTATAATTTTTTCTTGATTTTTTCCTATTTTAGTTCCCAAGTACGTGAATAAATTTTTCGAAGCAAAAACCTAATGTTTCTAACTTCGTCCTTGGTCTAAATTTGCACTACATGCAAGCACAACACTATATTCATCCCAATATTTCTCAAATTTGACTATCATACATTCAACCATGTGTTTTAATTAGTGCATCCTCTTCTTTCACATTTTCCATCGGTGAACATTGAATTTTCCAAACTTCTAAATAATACAAGTTGAAATCATAAAAGGGTAACAAAAACATTTATAAAAAAATTCAACTCTCTCTTACTCGTTTTGTGGAGGAAAATATTTATAAGCTTCATCAATCAAGTGCAAGCTTCTAAAAACACGTGATATTTAAGAGCACTTTTAAGGATCAAGCTGAGTTTCATCTTGTAGGGACATCAAGACACAACCCACATTATGCATCAATGTCACTAATCCTTTCAAGGAATTGTTTGAATTTCACCATTCTACTTTCTAAATCGCCTCACATATTTGATGTTATTTCTAATGTGGTTCAAAGAATCACCAAACACCTTTAATTCTTCTTGAACAATTAAATTTAAGATGTGTATATAACAATGAACATGAAAGAATTCACCACCACATATCAAACCAATTTGTAGAAGTTGACTTCTTAAAGTATTTTGGAGAACATCAGAAGCATTACCCAAAGTGATAGAAACTACTTTTCTCTCTAGTCCCCAATCTTGTAAAAATTCATTAATTTTCTTAGACAACTCAACTATGCGAGGAGGAGGCATATGACAAAAATTGAGAAGCTTTCTATTTAACTTTCAATATGTCTATAAATCAGAAGTTAGGTAAATCCTACTAGGAATGGAAGCAAGCAATTTCTTAAGCATTGTCTTCTCTTTCATATACATTCTTTGAATATCAATATTAACATGTTTCTAGAAACCATAATTGCATCAGTAGTTTATCTAAGTCCGGAGTTCGGGATACTGAACAAATTTGTAAGGCAAATTGTACCTAATAATTAGATCAGATAACAGTTCAAAATGTATAACTTTATCTATTTTTTTTTCCTTCAACTTTCTTTGCATATATAAAATCATTTGACCCACATCTTTAGTTTTCTTTTATAACATTTTACAACATGATGATTGAAATGAAAAGTACAATATTTTCTTCCACCAATTAGATATATTTTGTTGCAACTATTACATTTGACCTTTTCTTTTCAATCCTTACTTGACCCAATCTTTGGAAAACACCCCAACAATCAGATGTGTTAGCCTTATCTTTTTATTTTTTCTTTTTCAAGTTCAACGATTGTGAATTATTTTTCAATATCATCTTCCTCAATTTCAAGTTCACAAAGGGGCACATTAATACCCTCTTCATCCATTCCAATTTCCAAACTAAAATCTTGATTAATAGCATTAAATAAAAGATAATCAATAAACCATATCTCAAATTTCGTAGGCAGCCCCCAAAAGCTTAGACTACACTTCTTAAATATTAAAACTAAAACCAACTTTTAATAAAACTAGAAAAATATAAAACACACTTACCTAAGTAAGAACCTCTTTGAGCACAAGCATGAATACAAATAGATAAAAGAGATAAATATATAGATGATCACTATCTAATCTTGGTATTATATGTCCTTTAGGTTGGTGAATCACCACGGGTTCCAAAAATCTGTTTCACCTATAGTAGGCTTTGAAAATTTGTAAGAAATTCTAACAAAAATGAATTATAAAACCATGTTTATCATAACATGAATTTACATATTGATATAGAGCCTTTTTTGTGTGCAACGATTAAGATTACAATTAGTAATTTTCAATTGCATGCATTTATGGTTTAAAACTTGATATGATTACCCGGAAAACTTTGGGAATACTTAGGTCGAGATAAATTCTCCTTTTGTTATTTTTGTTTTCATTGCATTAGTGAGGAACAATTCTAAATATACCTTTTCCTAAAGATCCGACCATGCAATTCATAATATTGTCCTTGTTTGGTCACAATAAAAAACGTCATGTCATATTCAAATCCTTCAACACTATAAAATCTCAAACCATATAAGGATGCACTAACTATGCATTAAACTTCAACTTTTTATTTTGAAAACAAAAATTCTCATGCACCCACAAATTCTAAAGAAACACAATGCAAGCTACAACTAATAACTGGGTAGATTCATATTCATATTCACGTCATCTCTAAGTTATTTTCCCAAACTAAAATAATGTTGATGGAAACCCATCCAACCACAAAATTCGAGAAAAAAGAGGTCGAAGACCTTGAGCCTTAAGCATATTGGAGTTGATTAGGCCCTCAACTATCCTTTTTAGGTGAAGATCATCTTTGAGAAAGTCAACTCTAGAGTATAATAAATCACATAACAGATGAAGAAAGACATATAATCCATAAGACAAAAAGTAGAGCTATGGCCAAGAGAATACAAGAAGACTAGAACTCAATTGACCTCAACAAGGCCAAGTTCTTATCATTATGAGTCAGACTTTAGTTTATATATTTGTATAGAGTAGATTAGGATTTTGTAGGCCTTATATTGAGCCATGTATAGAATAATTGGACCTTGTATTTGGGCCTAGTAGAATAAGGTTTTGGACCTGTATTTTGCTCTTAAGTAGACTAGGGTTAGATAAGCCTATCCAGGGTTTCCATTGGACTCCTTCAAGCCCAAAGGAAACCCTAGATCGTCCAAAGCTAAAGAGGAGAAGTACATGTCCCATGTAAACTTCACATGTTAGACTTGAAGGCATGTAGATAGTGTGAGTGGACAACCCTCTCCTTTCATATGCCAATTTTAAATTCAGTTTTTCACCCCCTGTGCTTCTCCATTTGGATGTCCTCCATGGCTATAAATGGGGGTGTTAGGTTCTTGTATTTCTTAACTTTGAATAAGTAATGAGATGCTGTCCAAATTTGGCCTATACTTGTTCTTAAGTTCTCCCTAGGTTAGTCTCCTTTCTAAGACTTAAACTTAGACTCCTTCCTAGTTGAGTTGGCCTTATCTCTTACTATTCTCTCTCCTTTTCCACTTCAAAACATCGAAACCTATCTTCATATCCTCCAAGCTTCCGCAACCTATCTCATCTTCCATCTTAATGAAGAAACACAAAACATTAAAGAAGAAAAAGAACACTATCAAACTCGGTAGATCTAAGTGACGAGAGTGCTCACACGTTTGGTGGGTGGTGCAAAACTACCTCTGAGTGTGGTGGAGGAGGGCGATGCTGGTGACGATGAGGAGTTGCCACGAAAGCTGGAAGATGTGGAGGTGAGAGTGGTAGGAGGAGGATGAAGGAGGAAGGGGCGGAGGAATCTTCTTCATATGTTGTATATTTTAAGGCTTTTTATTTTAGGGATTGAAACTAAATCAAATGAATACAATATTATGTGAGTTATGCAGGTTGACCCGCTTTGCCTCGTAACTGGCCTGCAAGTTGGGCCTAAGTGGGCCAACGGGTTAACAGAGTAAGTCCGTCTCGCATTTTTTTCTTGTCGAGTTGCAAACTAGCTTGCACAACCACACCCACATTGCCATCCATAAGCTTTATCTTACTTTATTTGAGTCTTATGTATCATATAATGTCTCTTTTGGATTAGCTTTCTTCCTTTAACTTTTCTAGTTTGTTTTTTAAGTTCTCTATAGTTTTGTCTTATAGTTTTTGTCTCTTTAAGAATTTTCATAAGAGCTTGATCATTTGTTCCTATTTCATTGAACATATGTTTTTATGATTTTATATCTTTGGAAAGTTTGTCAAGTTCTTTTAGACCTTTAATTGGTGTAGTGAATCCAAAAACCTTTTGTAAATTGTGTTGTTTTCAGAGTGAGTTTAAATGGGCGGAACACTTGAGGTGAGAATATTTACTCTAACCCATTTACTTGTATTTTCCTTCTTTTGTGTTATTTTTGTAAAAATTTTGTACAAAAATCTGCAAGTTTAATATGTAAATATTCATAAGTTTAATAGTTGTTCTAATCATGAAATGTATATACAACGGGAGAAGAAAATAAAAAAAAAGTTTTTTTTTTTTAATATGGACTTCATGAACTAAACATGGTCAAAGTTAGTACTTTAGAAATTGAAAATTATGCCTTAATTTGGTGTGATCAAATTTTAAATGATCTGGTTAAAAGTAAAAAGACTAGAAATATTCACTTGATTTCCTTAAAGGAATGTTTAAGGGGATATTTATTCCATCTTATTACAAGTCCTACAACTTTAAAGATGTGGAAAAAAAAAAAGTTGGAAGGATATTATAAGGAGATGAAATTTTTTTTAGAAAATGAGGTGAAAGAAAGTGTAAAGTCCAAAATCCACTATGAGAAGATTCTTAAATAAACTAATTCTTAAATAAACTAAATCAATAAATCTAAAATATAGTGGAGCTTCATGATAATAGAATTTTGAAGTAATTTGACCATCAAACTATGAAGGTACAAAAGAGAAAAAGTTCCTTAAAAAACTTTACATCTCACTACTCATTGGAGAATAAATCAAGAAATGAAATAAGTTGTCAAATAAGGTAAATATTCTTTCAAGACCACTCATTGGAGAAGAAGTCACGAAATGAAATAACTTGTAAAAAATAAGGTAAATATTCTTCTATCACCCCTCTCGTCAATCAATCTTCTTGTATTAAAAGTTTTGAAATATACAAGCCATTGTAATCCTCATCCAAACTCAAACGTAAAAAAATGTCAACTTTCAACCAATTTAGATTCAAGTTTAGGTTAAAGTTTACACTTATTTTTCTTTTAAATTTTCATTTTTAAAAAAAATGCGGTAGTTATTTTAGTTTTTAACTCAATTTGCTCAGCAAATTTCTTTTCACTCAACAAATATGTTGATTTTACATTTTTTCAATTATTTTTCCTAATAACGTGAAAATAGCTCAAGAGAGTATAATTCGTCGAGCTATTTTCTTCAAACAATTTTAACATATCAGTTCTGTTTGCTGATTCTCACTTCAAGTTGTGATTGAATGCTATGTCACACTAAAACTTACTTTAATTTTACATATTAATAAATACTTTAATTTAATAACTTTGAAATAAAAGAAACAAACGATATTAGAAATTTAACATTTTAATCTTTTGTTTATTCTGAATAAACATTAGATAACTATTCGCATTAAAAAATCATTTCTCTCTCGTTTCAACATCCCATTCCCAAACGCAAACGCGTCTTTAAGAACAACTTTCTCATCTCCTACTATTAAAGTTTTACTATTTAATCAGAAAAACGTACGAGGATAAAATGTAGTCCTTTGAGATATTTAATGGCACCATCTATAGTTTATTAGAAAATTTGTTGCTACCTTTCTTGATAAGCACTGTCATGTTCAACATTACGCAATTGCAAAATAATTTATTTAAAGTCATCAAAAACACTAGCACAAACCTCATTAAATTATAACAACCAATTCAATCAACAATTATTGCTTGGGATCCATTAGTGTAAATTAGGGGTTGTTTGGACATTAGCAGGGTCGGCATTGAATGGACAGGGCTTTAGAGGACAAGTATTTCTAAATGGGAAATTTTCATTTTATGTGTACATTCATTTAATCTCACACATTATTCAAATGAAGAATTAACTATACTTTTGGTATCTCTACTTTCTCAAGATAACTTTTGGCAAATCTAGTTCCTTTGGTTTTAAAATTAAACAAAGATAATCCCCCTGTTTATATAAAAGCCTAAAAAAATCTTAGTTTACGCTCAGATAGTAGTAGGTTTATGGATTAAGAATATAAGTAATTTTGAAACTTAATAAAAATATCAGTGAGAATTTAATAACTTTTAAAGGATTTAGTAAGACGTTTGATAAAGGGACTGTCATGTTTAGTACAAAGATGAAATTTTTTTAGCTCTAAAAAATTACTAGTTTTAATTGTCATTCTTACAATTTTCTACTATTTTTCTCTTTAAAATATTAAATTAATGTTTTTAGTCATTTTAAATAAGTGGGATTTTGTTTTAAACCCCAATTTTATTTAAATTTGAAAACTGTTTTTATTGCTAATAATTTATTTAAAGGTACATCAATAATAATTATTTTTAAAATTTTGATTCTTTTTAAAATGTATCACTTTACATGGAATCACAAACACCAATTGATATAATCTGAAATTGCCATTTTCTCAAAACAAGAAAAGTTATTGACTATCAAATATCAAAACCAAAATCAGTTTGTGTGATAAAAATTAGAATAAAAAACACTTTAATGGGATCGAAATCAAAATAGCTACTGAAAATATTTAAATCTTTTGTTTCAACTTACTGAGTGCGAGTTACTTCACAGTTCCACTCACCTTATGATTCATTAAAATTTTGCTAAAACATAGTAAATGACCTCGAATCAATAAAATTATACAGTTGTGACAACAAATTGACCAAGTCATTCCAATTTCTGAATAACATTAGCTCCTAGCACTCATGAACAATAACAATGAGATGAAAATGACCAATTTTCTCATACATAAAGGTTGATCAGAAAAACGATAATTATGTTTATACTAATTTATTATGCCAATGCATGATCACAAAGAAATTAATATTACTTAAAGCAACCCATGGAAGGCTACAATGCACAGAGTAATTTAGATACGATAGCTAAGTGAGGGAAGCTCAAGTAGCTAGCAATATATGGAGCCAACAAAAGAGATTCTGTTCTACCAACACCAAACATAAAAAGAAAAAAAAAAGTGGCCTAGTATGCACAGTCAGAATAGATAATAGCCACCCGCACCAACAAAACATCATAAACCAAGGTTTTAAACATCAATCTCAGTCATCATCCTCGTCTTCCTCATCCTCATCGTCCTCATCCTCCTCCTCTTGATGGTCCTGTATAAATATGAAAACAATGGGTCAAAAAAGAGAGCAAGAAAGGACTGGTTTTAAGCCTATCAAAACAATACATCTTTTTTCCTTCAGTGAAAAATTCAAAAAAAGCAGCAATAGCATTTATGCTATGTGCCCCTATACACAAGGAACCCCCATCTCTGTTTATTGAGAAGCTGAACCATCATAGACACCTTAGTATATAAATCAAAAAGGTACCATCCATGTTTTGAAGTTCATATTTGACAAACTTCTCTTGGTAAGTCAAAAGGGTTAGTAACTTGGGTAATAATTAAATTAAGAGCGTGTTTGCAAAACCATTCAAACTACGTTGAACATGAATCCAATTATCAGTCACATTTAGTTATTTGGAAGGAGAGAAATGAATGTTGCAACGTGAAAACAAATAAACGCTAAATTCACTACATTTACTCCTTAAACAAAACTTTTTTTTATTTCTCACGTTCACCCTCTAGAACTAAAACCTTGAAACAAAAGCAACTCCGTTTGCAGAAATTATAGATAATATTTATTAAGTGCAACCTCCTTATCATGCTCAGTTCAAGAAAGTACAGAGAATATATACCTCTGCACTGGCTTCATCATCTTCATCATTCACTTCAGATTTGGACTTGTCTGATTCATCATCATCTGCGGAGCTTGCCTGTAACCATTATAGAAAATAAAGTATATAAACAAGACAATCAAAACACCACACAAAACAGAACAACTAGCACAAGTTACTTACCTGCTTTTTATCATAAGCTTTCATAAGTTTTTCATACTCAGCTTTCCTTTTTGCAGCCTTGGCTTCATATGGAGCTTTTTCCTTTTCATTCAAAAGAGTGGAGTCAAAATTAATTTTAAAAGATAAATCCCTTTTTCAATAGTATGTGTGCATTTGGTACATGTGTATAGATGTACTGGAATTCAATTGAAGCAACATAAGCTTACAAACAGTAAACTATATCTACTTAAACATAAACTTGTATTTGAATGCATCTAAAATCACAATAAAGAAGCGTAAATCAATATAAAAAAAGCAAAAGTGTGTATTATCTATCAAAATTGAACAGCTTACAGCACTGGATAAGGATTTCCATTTCTCTCCTCCAGCTTTCCCAACCTTCAATAAAAGAATGTAGCAAACAATTTAGATGCTTATTCAAAAAATGGTACATCATAATTGAAGGTTAAGCAATTTAACAAGCTACTTACAGCAGACACAGCCTTCACATTAGGATTCTCAGCCTTAAAGGTCTTCCTGAACTCCTCACTATCACAGACCAGGAATGATTAGAATATTTCTAAAGGATACAAAAAAGAAAGAGTAAGGACAGATACAAACAGGAACACGAAGAAAGCACTGGGAGGTCTTTTAGGCTTGTTGGGGTCTTTCTTGGCCTTCTTCTCCTTTTTTGTCTTTGGTGCACTGCCCTTATCAGGCTTACTAGAAGCCTTCCGCTTTCCAACCTTTCTGAAAACAATAGAGACATATGTTCCATCACTACACTATTCCTGTCAAAGCTGGATGAACCATCAAGTATGTATAATCAGACATTAATAAACTGTTTAGATATAAATAAATGCCCCAGAAAGCCAACACCCTGATAGACAAGGAGATAAATAGTTTTATGAAAAATCATGATGCCTCAACTAATTTTACTGTGATGATACAAGAACTAACCGGTCATCAACAGGCTTCAGTGCTTCTTTTGAGGCCTTCACTGCTCCCTTGCCCTTGGCATTCTTCATTGTTTAAGTTCCTGTACCACAACAGTCTCCAGCAATCAAACAAGGGAATTATAAAATTCCCAATAAGAAGTGACAAGAGATAAATAAAACTTCAAGCAGTTGAATATACGAATCAGCACAACAAATAAAACAGGATCCCACAAAAATCAGGGTAAATAAATACACCCTATAATGGGGTAACTGATGCTGATAAAATGTTAAATATCTACCACCATATAGTAATTCATATGTTTGAGCTTTTGTAGCAACAACAATTTCACACACCGTCACAGTCACACACTATAGGGTTAACTCATAAAAAATCATAGGTTTTGGTACCAAGATCATCACAATTCATACAGGAACTATAGAGTCAAAATGATGTTGATCAAATGTTACATATTTACCTAGTAGTCCAACTTACAGAAACTAATGTATGAGTTCTTGTAGAAACAAAAAAATTATCACACATGCACAAGAAATTGTCTTTTCCTCCAAATTTTAGAGATCAAAGACAAAGTGAATCATCAAAAAAATGGTATAACAATCAACAAAATGGAAGCACATGCAAGATCCTTGAGTCATGTATTATAATAGTACATGATTTCCTTCGTCCGACCTGCTTTGGGCCACAATAAACAAAATTTAATAGTGAAAAATATTGAAAAGCCTAAAAACAGTTAATACCCTTTTGACTTTGTTCATGCAAACTCACCCTTTATTTTCAAACTCCTAAAAAATCACAAACCACAACAAAAGGTACAAAAAAATACATGCAAAGTTCGAACTTTGCAAATCTTCCAACCAGAAATTGAAACGAAGAAATTCAACCCCTAAATAAAATAAAAGGAAAAAAAAAAAAAAGGAAGAAGAAGAGGATATTATTGGAGAAGACGAATACCTTGAGAAGAAGAAAGGCGTAGCAGAGGAACTTACACGCGAAACAGAACAAAACAGAGAACAGAGAATCAAAGCTAAGACAGTACCACTAACAAAGAGATAGCGGCTCTTGGAAAGTAAAGAAGAGGGTACGAATGAATTGATCACAGTGACCGGATCAACCTGTTAAGTTTTGGAGACTTTGGTGTCTTGCCTCCACACGACTCTACCCGAGAATTGGCTTTCACCTGCTATACCCGGTTTTCCACTAGACAATGATATTATGCTTATTTTAAATATTTAATGATTGTTATTGCTTTTCAATAATTACCGATTAAATAATTTTGTAAGCTTTACTCTTGATTATTTTATATCATAATTGACCAAATTTTTCCTATAAGAAGCCACTACTCTGTTAAATTTGAACTAGATATTCACAATATTTGATGGGATAGTTCGGGATTACACTAAATATGTTTGAAAGATAAAAAAAAAAATAATTCATTATAATTATATATATCTATATATATATATATATATATATATATATATCGAAAAATAAAAATTGATCTAATCTAAATATATTTAAATCAGATGACTCTCATTTCTATTTCATTAAATTAGATTACATCATAATTATTTGAAATGTTATTATATCAAAACTTGATAATTTATATCATAGATTAAAAAGAATGTTTTTTATTTATTATTATCTTAAAAGTTTATTACAGATATGACTTCACATCAAGATATGGATTCTATTTCTTTCAAAATGTTGTAAATTTATTTTATTTTATTCTACTTTGTTTTAATTATAAAAATACATGTGTTTTTAAGGAAATAATTATCAATATGATAATGTTCACATATATTTTAATTAAAATCATATCAAATTTAAATTATCAAATCTTATATGATATAAATTGATTTTATTGTATAAATACATAATTGGTAGTTTATATATATATAGTATAAATACATAATTGGTAGTTTATATATATAGTATAATGTGAAAGACTATCTTAGTATTTGTAAAAATTAAGAGTAATTTTGTCCATTTCTACTTTTTACAAATGAAATAGCATGAATTACTGCACAATAGTGAAGTAATGGAAGACTTCAACCAAATTTTTGTTTTGTTTTTCACTTCTACTTAAATTTTACAGTGTAAATAGTTATATTTTTTAATTCTCTATATTATATAATATTGTATATTATTTGATTTCTTAGTGATTTCAATTATAAGTTTTTCTCTTTAGATCTTGTTTTACTTTTGTGAAGTTCTAGAATTTTTATTTTGTTAAGTAAAGTGTCAATAATATTTATTAAAATATGTTATTCATAATATTTGTCAAAAAGATTATAAAATGCCATTATTAGAAGAAATTGTGTGCTAAACCATTTTTAAAAAAAGTAACATTTATTATACTGGTCAATTAAAATAATTTAAATAAAAAAAAATATTTTTTAACATTAGAAATGTTTTGAACCAAGAGTCTCAGTCATTTTATTATGAACAATCAATAAATATAAATTGTTTGAATTGTTTTAAATAATATAAATTAATTTAAACAAATACAGACTACTTATATTCATATTGTTTATAACTTAAATTAAAAATATTGTTATAAGTAATATCATTATAAATTATTTTAATCTAGTTAATTATTATTTCTATTAATTATTATCATATATTATATTATATTATATTTGTTATTATTTTTATCAAAAATTTATATTATATTTATTCTATATTTCTCTTAATTGTTCACATTGATCAAAATAATGGTTTGAGATTATATAGATAAACGAATTAAATAAATACATAGATGTAGGCAAATTTGTGCTGAGTGTTTGTGCTTCAGCAATATAAAATGCTAATAACATATATGATACATTTCATGAAAGGCCATGCAATGGGCAGGGATGATGAAAGGCCAGTGTTTAAGGTCAGAATTCTGTATTCCCTCTATATTTATCTCATTTTAAGAAAAGAATAATAAGAAAGTTGTGTTTTTAATATTTGTACTTTCAATTAAACTATGTAGTTTTAGTCTATATATGTTTAAATTAATAAATTTAGTCCAACAACTTTTAAAAATATATAAATTCTTTATTTCATTTTTCTAAATTTATCATAAAGTTTAAACACCACAAAATTTAAATTCACAGTTTAAAAGTAAAAACAAAAAAAATTATGAAATTAAAACTTATATTTTTAAAGATTTTCAAACAAATTCAAATTCATGAACTAGTTCAATTAATCATAGACGCTTGAATTGAAAAAATTATAATTCTTTTAAATGTAAATTAAAATTGTCAATTTTATACATTTTTATTACTTTTTACAACTATTTATTACTTCTAATTTTTACGATAAAATATTATATTTTAGTAGAATAATATTAATTTCAGATATTAAATCTGTGTACATTAATGTTTTTCAAGATATTATTGCTCTTGGGATAAAACTAACTTACTTCTAGCATTTTCCATGACAAGTCAACTCATATCAAGCCTAATGAGTTTGACACTTTTAATATTTTCCTTTTTCCTAAAAATACTGCATATTGTTTTTGGCAGAGGATAAGGGACATGGCTGGTGGGGCCCTGAACTGTGGTTTTGAATGTGCTGGAGATTTGAACGTTGAGGTATTTGTATATATATCTTCATGCATATTATTTTACTTGTTTGACATTTCAATATATGTTTCTAAGATTTTATATTGAATTGGCATAACAATTGCAGTCTCATTCCTCACATTGTGAAAATAGTTAAAGTGGAATTTAAAATATTGACATATGAAGTTTTTGAAGGTAATGTATTTGTTTGGGAATTTACTTTATTGGAACTTCTAAGAGACAACATGAGAATAAAATGAAATTCTCTGCAAACTAGTAATATTAGTTTAGATATAAATTAGAAAATAAAATTTTAAGAATATTATACAAGCAATTTATTACTAATTAATTTATAATGGTAGGAGTTTAAAATTTAGATAAACCATTAGATATGATACTTAATTAAATTTAGAAATTCGTGTATTCAATGTACAAGTTAGGTAGAAAAACAGTTTGTAATGATCTATGATAAATAATTATTGTACATTAGGTAGAAAAATAGTTTGTAATGATCTATGATAAATAATTATTTTAAAATACTTTTAATTTTTAAATTCTTGTTTTCAACACAATTGTACTTTGAAGAGATGAAAGTAGGTTCTATGATATAAAGTGTAGAGAATTTCTTTAATATATAAATTCAATTATTGTTGATTGTTTTAAAAAAACAGATGATAATATTTTGATATTGTACAATGTAAATTACAAAGTTGACACTAAAAAAAATTATTATTTTATTTTTATATAATATTTTATTGAACAAACGAGTGTCAAATAGAAGTAATTTATGAACCATGGTATAAAAATATATTTTTTCTTTAAAAATAACGTGAAATGTATAAGATAATTCACAAGATACTTAATAATGAATTGAATTAATATGAAAAATAGATCATATTCATGATAATCATGTGAAGAGGAAAATATGAGATGTATATAATCGTTGCACATGATGCCAAAAATAAAACGAATATTTTAATTTATGAAAATTTACTAACATTCTTCCCCTTGGTTCATTTATCCAATTATCAATCAAAATAAAAAGAAAATAAATATATGAATCATGGTGATAGATTCTCTAATAATGAGCATGATCACTCGTGTATCAAAATATATTAAGTCTCATATCATTAACTCCTAACTTTAATGAATAAACCACATGTTCACTCTGAGTTATAAGTAAATGAGTTTTTTCACAGTAAACAAATATGTGCATAAGATAAAGGAGAAAACGTCCATCAAACTATATAAGAGTTAAAGGATCAACAATCATCAAATTAGTGTTAATGTGCTCAACGACCACTTTATTTTCCTTAAGATGTTCTCTTATGACTAGACATTTAATGTCCATGTGTTTACTTCAAGTTTCACTCTTGTTATTCTTATCCATAAATACCATATAAAGTTATCACATTATAACTTTAATGACCTAACAATTGATTCAACAACTCTATTCATAGATAGAAAACTCTTTAATAATACTCCATGTGATACAACCTCAAAACAAGATACAAACTCAACATCCATAGTGGAAGTAACATTCAAGGTTTGTTTTCTACTTCTTCAAGATATAACTCTATAAGCTAACATAAAAACATAACCAGATGTAGATTTCTTGGTATCAATAATGAAGTCTAAATCAAAGTAGTCTATCACCTCTAAACAATCAATTTGTGTGTATATGAGTATGAAACTCTTTGTTCCTTAAAGATATATGTTAGCATTTTTTGCTACGATGGCAAATGCATTAGTCGCTTATGTAGTAAGTAATAAATATATCGTTATCTCACAAGGGACTTGTGCAATACACAACAATAATTACAATTGATAACAAATTTAGACTATAAATTATTCTTAATATTTAAATTGATAAACAAGAAAAATAAAATTGTGCAAAAATAATTAAAATATTTTTTATATTTTTAGTGAGCATTTGGAATGTAAAAGAAGATTGGAGATGATATGGAATGCAATTTCTAGGATTAAACTTCGTCAAACCTCACTCTCATGCATAAAATCATTTATCTTCTTTCCAAAAAAACGTCTATGTCAACCCACAATATTACCCAAACTCTAATTCTTTAGGTGAATGAGCCTAGGCTTCCCTATTAATCGTCAACTCCTTGATCAATTATATAGGAAATACTTGCATTTTCTACAAGGGTCATAAGCCAACAAATGAATCATGCTATATTCCTAGACACAAGCTTTCATTTGGTATTTTGACTCAGACCCTAATTACAAATGATATTTCTCAATACCCTAAGAATCAAATATCATCCCATGAATCAACACAACAAGCATTAAGCAAAGGATCAAAATACTAACATTGAAAGGAAAGACATATATATAAACCCAATATTGATTACATGAGAATTTAATGATTACATCAAACCCCAACAAGATGAGAAGGATGAACGATGGAGGAAGATAGATATACAAAGAGGAGAAAAAGGAACCCTCCAAACCCTAGCCGTTATTTAAAGGCTACATTTGTTTGACTCCCAGACGGAGTTTGACTCCCAAATAGAGTGGAGTGCCTAACCCTAATGCAGAGAGTTTTATATATACACAAATTTTGATGCTCACACCTGACCTAGCTTTAATGGCATCGGGCTCGACTTGATGTTTTTGCCTTCGAGTTTTACATGAACGGGCTTAGTTCTTCTGATGATAGGCTTATTTGCTTGCATTAACTTTTCTTTTATCTCTCTCTTTATGGGTTTCAATCTTATTCCTCTGAATCTAGTGCTTCTTGTTTATTTTTATGAAAAATAAGAAAAATTCGTGTAACTTTCCATTCTCTAATTACAATAATCAATTATTAACAAAAACCTAATAAAATAAGGAAATAAGTATGTTTCAAGCTTAGAAAGAGTTTATTTTCATCATGAAAGTTAGCTCCAAAATATGATAAAAATAAGTGTTGTCAATATATTGTTACCTTCTTTATAGTTTCTCAATAGCCAAGACCTGGACTACTATAATATTTTTCCAAAAGTCCAACTACAATGTCAAGTCTAGTACAAACATGTACATACATAAATAACTAAAGTATACAAAATAATTTTCATGTGTTTCCACTCAAGATCATTCTTTGTGCATTTATCCAATTCAAGTTTATCACCCTTCACAATAGTAGCCTCAGTTGATGAACAACTTTTTCATGTTAAACCTCTCTAAAACTTTATTGATACAGGTATCTTGAAATAAACCCAAAATATCTTGAGATCTTTCTTTATAGATCTTAATGCCTATGATGTAAGATGTCTCTCTCACATCCTTCGTATCAAAGTTCTTTGATAGAATTGTTTTACCTTGTATAATATACCTTTATCATTTGTTACAAGTAAAATATCATCCACATATAAAATAAGAAAACAATTTTTTCTCTCACTAACTTTTTGGTATATACCTTGATCTATGATGTTCTCTTCAAAATAAAATGAAGATATAACCTTGTTAAATGTTAAATACCATTGTCTAGAGGATTATTTTAATCCATTTACAGACTTATTAAGCTTGTAAACTAAATGCTTCTCATTGAAAACAAAATCCTTCAAGTTGATTGATGTAAACCTCTTCTTCTAGAACATCATCAAGGAACATTATTTTCACATCCATTTGATGTAATTAAAAATCAAAATGAGCTACTAATGCCATAATTACTTAAAGAAAATCCCTTTTAGACACAAGAGAGAACATTTACTTGTAGTCAACTCCTTCTTTTTGAGTGAACCCTTTGACAACAAGTCTTTGTTTTACCTTCTCAATGTTACCCTATGAGTCTTTCTTAGTTTGAAAGATCCATTTGCATCTAATGGGTTTTATGTCATTACGCAACTCGACAAGATCCCAAACTTGATTAGATACCATAAAGTCCATATCATCTTTCACAACAATATATCACAAATCCAATTACTTAGAAATTATGGCTTGTAAAAACATTTTTGGATCATTTCTAGCTCCAATGTTATTATTTGATTCAAGTAAATACACTTCATAATCACTAGAAATTGTTGTTGCTTTTATTCTAGTAGATATTTTTTATGTTGTCTCATTACCTTGATGAGGAATTAATTTGTTGTTCAACTGGTTGCTCAATAGGTTGTCCAACATTTACTTGTTGCTCCTAGTTAACAACTTGATTTATATCGTCATTTTCAAAAACTTGTGGAACTTAACTTACTTGTTATTTATCATGCTTTTAAACTAAAGAGGTGTGAATGACTAATTATCTGTCATTTGATTCTGAGGGTAAAACTTCATAATGATCTTTTACAAACCAATATCTTGAATTAGATCACTCCTACTAATAAATCAATTTTCAAGAAGCTTTGTATTTCTTGATTCTACAATTCTAGTGTAATGAGATAGCCACTAACAGTCTTAGGGTCTAGTTTCTTCTCTTGTGGGTTATAAATTCTTACTTCATACGGGCATCCCCAAACATACACATGTCGAAAGCTAGGTTCAAACCTTTGAATAACTAAAAATGTGTCTTTAAAACAACCTTGGTTAGAACTCGATTTAGTATATACACAACCATCTTAAGTGCTTCAATCCATAAGAATTATTTCTCCCATACCATTCTAAATCGGAGAACCAAGCATAGTGTATTAGGCCACAATCCCATGTTCTTGAAGAATTTTTGCAAATGGACCGAGTGCTTGTCCATTCTTTATGGATCTACCATAATACTCTCCACCTTTGTGTGATCTCACAATCCTTATTTGTTTTTTGAATTGTAGCTCTACTTTAACCTTAAAAATTTTAAAGGCATCCAAAGTTTCATCCTTGGAACAAAGTATGTAAAGATACATATATCATGAGTAATCATCTATAAAGGTGATGAAATATCTTGAACTACTTGCATCTATATATAGATAACAAATATATGTATATGATGATCTATAATAGATTTAAACTTCCCTTTACACTAGACTTAAACTTGTTTGTTTGCTTACCTTTAATGCAATCCAAACAAGTCTCAAAATCAATAAAGTCCAAACAAGTCTCAAAATCAATAAAGTCCAAAGTGCTTCTTCATTCACTAATCACTTAATTATATCAATAGAGATGTGTCTCGATTTTTGGTGCCATAACATGGAGGATTTTCATTCATAAAAAATCATTTAAACCTATTTTTAACATGCATAGGATTATTATTTTGTAGAAAAATGGAATGCTTAGCTTACCAAAACCAACAATTTTAGATTTATTTGACAATGTAAAACCAAACTCCTAAGAATTAAAGTAAAACCTAAGAAACACTAGTCTTGAAATGGAAATCAAATTCTTAGAAAACTAGAAGCATAATTTTTTTTCTAAATGCAAAAGAGAACTACTACTTAAAATTAAAATGCATGTCTCAATGGCCTACACATATGAACTCATCTTGCTTCCTGAATACAAGTATTGCTCACTTCACACTAACTTTCTTAGGTTTCCACACCATGCAAGGTATTTGAAACATGTATTGTGGAACCAAAATTATTCCACCATCTGTTATGATTAAAATTAACCATATTAGATTCATAACAAACAAAAACAAACAAATACCTAGCGTTGTTTGCATATTACCTAGGATATGGAACCGAAACTAGCACTGTTTCTAGATACTTACTTATATGTGTTTGTAGTTTCTATTGGTCTACCTCCTACCAAATCACATGATCGTGTTATTCTTTAATTACAATAGTGAATCTGGTGAAGGTGAAACCTTATAGGTATTTGCATAGTCAAAAACAGAAAATTGAAAAGATGGTCAGAAATATGTTACAGGAGGTAATTATAGTGCCTAATACTAGCTCATTCTCTTCCCCAATTATTTTGGTGAAGAAGAAAGATGACACTTAGAAATTCTATGCAAAATTATTGGGCCTTAAACGTCGTAACTATTAAAGATAGTTTTCTCATTCCCATTGTTGATGAATTAATTGATGAGTTATTTAGAACTGAATATTTTTCTAAGCTTGATCTCAGAGGGGGCTACCATCAGATCTTAGTAAAATAGTAAGATCGCATAAGACAACATTTAGAACACACCACCATGGCCACTAAGAATGGCTTATTGTGCCATTAGGATTACATAATGCTTCATCTACATTTCAATGTCTGATGAATGATATCTTTTAAGATATATTATGAAACTCTATTCTAGGTTTTTTTTATGACATATTGGTATACAACCCAACTTGGCCTTCTAATCTACGACAACTAGAAGTTGTGTTACAAGTACTCAGGAAGCATAAATTATTTGTCAAGTTATTTAAGTGTTCAGTTCGTCTTACACAAACGAATTACTTAGGTCACATGGTTTCTGGTCAAGGAATAGCCATAGATGCTTCCAAGGTCCAAGTTGTGTTAGCTTGGCCTCTTCTTATTAACCTCAAACAGTTAAAGGGATTCTTGGGCCTTATAGTTTATTATAAAAAGTTTATGAAAGGATATGCATCTGTTAATGCTCTTTTGACAAAATTGCTAAAGAAAGACAATTTTAGTTGGGATGTTGTTGCAATTGCAACATTTGAAAAACTTAAATATGCTTTGACTAAGACACTGTACTAGCCATTCCAGATCTTTCTAAGCCTTTTTTACTAGAAATAAATGCTTTAGGGACAGTATAGGAGCAATGCTTAGTAAAAAGAAATCATTCAGTTGCTTTATTTTCAAAGAAATAAACTCCCAAACTCCAAAAATAGCCAACTTATACACGATAGTTGTATGCCATAACTGAAGCAATAACAAAATTTAGACATTATCTATTAGGCAATAAGTTCTTTAACTATAAACGATGCATACCATCCCCAATTTGATGGCCAATTTGAAGTTGTCAATTACTGTTTGAAAATGTATTTATCTTGTTTTGCATATGACAACCCAAAGTTATGTCTGAAACTGTTATCTTGGGCCAAATTTTGGTACAATACCTCATACCACCTTAGTACGGGTATGATGCCATTCAAAATAGTTTATGGTCGTGATGCTCCTAGAATTGACAAATATGTGACAAATGCAATTGATCCTCCAACATTGTAGGAGCTACTATAGCAATGTGATGTTGTTTTACATTAGTTACAGACCAATTTGCATAAGGCTCAATAGTACATATATAAGAAAATAGATAAGAGGAGACATCATGTGGAATTCAAACTTGGAGATGTGGTGTTAGTTAAAATCCAACCTTATAGACAAAATTCAGTTGCTTTGAGAAAAAAAATTAGAAATTGGGCATGAGATACTCTGGACCCTTCCATGTTACTCAATGTATTGGTTTAGTTGCATATAAGTTATTATTGCCTTCAGCAACTTGCATTCGTCATGTATTTTTTGTGTCAAAGTTGAAACCATGTCATGGTGCTCATTAACAATCATACATTCCACTTCCTCTTATTACTAATGACATTGGTTTTATTTTACAGTCACAAGGGATTTTAAAATCAATAGTTATTCCTCAGAGAGAATAGTGAATTCATCAAATCCTGGTACAGTGGAATGGCATGGAAGTAGAGCAGGCCCTATGGGAGGAACTTACCTATGTTCAAAAAGATTATCATGACTTTAACCTTGAGGGCATGGTTTCTTTTAGAAGGGGGGTAATGTCACAAGTGGAATTAGCATAAGGGCAATTTAAGAAATGGAAGGATAAGGGAAAGATTGTTATGAATAGTGGACAAGTGGCAACTGGTTCTGTGGTTTTGGGCAAATGAAAAAATAGAATGAAGAGGATGAAAAATTCACATATGAAAGATTATGTGTGAGCTGAAAAATTATTTATATAGTATATGAAGGAGGGAGAAGGGGTGTGGTTTTGTATTTTTGTTCTTTTTCCCTTTCTTGTCTCTATACTTGCTATCTTCGCATGGCATTGTGTCTTCTCTTTCACTTTTACAGCTCATTCAATAATATACAAAGGTTATCCAACTGTATGCTCGTCATAGTAATTTTTCTACTACCCAACTTTGATTTACCACATTACACACAAGAGAAATTTTTTTCTCAATATAAAACAACTCTCTCCATTCTCCAATAACCAAAGTTCAAGGTTATTATATGCTAGTAAGAATGATAATAAATATATTACCATTTTAAACAAATTCAATGAAACAACCTTACTTTTTTCTTACTTTAAGTAGAAAGAAAAAATAATTAATTTAAAAACATATCACGAAGAAAAAAATTAATACTACTTTCGAATTGAATTGTATAAAAAATTAACTACCTTTTATTTTAATTAAAAATAATAACACTAGTATTTTTGAAATAGTAATCTTATTCTGAGTTTAGAAAATTGAAATTTTTATCATTCAATGATAATCTAGTACAGAATATTGATTTAACAAGATGCTGATTGAGCTAGGGTCCTAGTTCACACAAAGCACAAAATCAACATAAAATTAGGAGTGAGGCGTATCAGTTGAAGGAAATTTTCCAGCAATGATGGCAAGAATAGGCAAGAAGCAAGGCGGATCAAACAATAAGGAAGAAAGTGTGGTCCTTATAAGAAAAGCCATGATGGACCCTAACCTCTTAAATGAAAAAAGGAACTTTTAGGTGGGTGAAACAAGGAATAAGGGACGGACAAAGAACTAGAAAGATAGCAAAGTGGAACAAAGAAGTAAAATCGGGTTAGCTATACACACTATTAACAATTCTATTTCTAGTTCAACAATAAATAATTGTAATCGGTTGTTTTGGCTAAAAAATGGAATGTTAGAAATAATAAGGTTGTGGGAATTGGGGGAAGAAATAGGGATAATATTAAAGGGGATGATGACATAGCTATAGAAAGGTTGGATGAACTAAAATTAAGAGATAGAAGACAATTAAGGGGGAGTGTTGCGAGGGATAATAAAAATAAATTATGAAGATTATAATCATCAATATAAGGAGGCTAGGGTGCGTGATAAAAATGAAATATCTCATAAATCTAGCCGTAAAAGAGGGTCCAATTATGGCATGTATAAAAGAGGGTCCAATTTCTTAATGAATAAACCAATTGAAAGAGGCGCAAAACAACAACAACAGTTGAAGAACAATTAGTTGAAAGCGAAGAACAATTAATTTAAAAATTTGACAGAAAGTGTAAAATTCTGCAGAAATGAAATGCGATCAAGAAAGGAATAAAAAAAGGCAAAAAACACCAAGATTTATACTGGTTCACCCTTCCTCAAGGGCTACATCCAGTCTCTTTGCCAACAAGCAAAGAATTTCACTAAAAGATCTTTAAGATCAATCCAATACAATATAATTACACTTGCTCCAAGCAAGATACCACTGCATCCTACTGCACAAACCAAATTACATACCCTATATAATTTAAAACCAAACTCACAATTAAAATCACAAACCCTATGTAATTTGCAACCAAACCACTCACAATACAATAGCAATTAAAACGAAAATGCTTCTACACAGAAACCAGATTGCAAACAGATGTAAAACAGTGTAAAAGACTTAGCTTTGGTTTATAACCAAGGATGAACGAAAACAACTCAAAGCAAAGCTCCAAGATTCAAGTTCTTGATGTTTTTCTTATAGAAAATTAATGTAGAATGTGTTCTCATAGTTTGGGCACGTTTTTCTCTCTTGAGATTTCACAAATGATTAGTCAAAATGTTCAGTACTTATGAAAAACATGTGCTTTGCCTTTTTATAGGAGAATTGGTTTAAACATTTCAAAACAACCAAAATTCAATTGATTGATTTTGCCATTCAATTGATTAATTTTTCTGAAAAATAGAAAAATCAATAAGTTGATTTCTGAAAACTGTTAATTGATTTTTTCTCTCAGAAAGGTTTTTCAAAACTATTAAACATCTCTTAGTTCCAATTAACTATTTATCAAACAGTGAATTAATGGAGCTTTCTTTAAGTAATTTAACATGCAACTCATGGTTTTGGACAAATCACTCTCACCCATACCCAACCTAAGTTTTAGACCGAAACTCCACTCAAGATCCATGAGTCTTCAAGCAAGTTTTGTTCCAAGTTGACTTCATCAAATCACTTAGCAAGCCTTGGTGCTAACAATCTCTCCCAATTTGATTAAGGCAATCAAGTGTGTGTTGAGTTGAACCAACCAAACCCGCACCGACTGCATTAGTAGATTTATGCTTTAATTGAAATCTAGAAATAGTTGATTAAAATTTTGTAAGCACAACAGGTTTAGGAAAAACAAACTGATTGAACTGGAAAAACAATTGATTATTTTTATGCAGTGCTCCAAACCAGTTCAAACCAGCTCAAACCAGAAACATTTGATTGCTCCCCCATACTTCGATACTCCTTCAAAGCATAAAACCAGTATTAAAACATAAGCAACACAAGTTCCATAGCATATTACAAACCATAAACGATAACAAGCCAAGCTCCTTAATACAATCCAAACTGAAATGAAACATAGCAAGCTGGATATAATAGCATTATAAAACACCAACAGTACAACAACAATAGGAAATAACAACCTAAACTGATATGTAGAAATAAAATGCATCAAAACAAGATCTAAAAATAGCAGAACAAGCATACATGACAACAACACAACAGAACAACACAACACACATTCTTCTCCTCCATTGGATTAATGAAGAAATGAGACTTAAGACCAACTATATGATATGGATGATAAAGTCTATTTTGTTGGACCATAGTACATATCCCCAAGCTTCTGTTGGATATCTTCAACTTCCTCTTCAATGTTCTGAAAACGTGTTTCACAGAACTTATGGTGGCTTTCTCTGCTCATTTCCAATGGTGTTCAGCTGTCCAGAACCATTTGCTCAAACCTAGAGAATGGTTCACCTCTTTCCATTGTAGGCTCAAATGGCGTGAAAGTAAACTGTGTAGGGTCAAATCGTCCTTCCAACTCCATCAATAACTTAATCTTCTTCTTCGTTTTGTTATTGTCCAACCTCTTCCTCATTTGTTTTGCATATCCAATAATCATCATCCACCTTCTTTAAACCAATCTAATTTAAAGTTGTAGTAGTATTCTCATGTTGAGCCTTCACAACCTCCACTATTTCACCTTCCACATCAACTTCAAAATACTTTATGAAATTGGTTATAAGCACCACATAAGGTATACGATACTCATGCCTCTTCTTGGTCTTTGTGATATGCTCTTTTATCACATTTATCCAGTTGACTTTAATCTTGTTCATCATGTAGTACATGAGTATCAAATCCTCCAGTTAAAATCGCATGGTTGTATACCCTTGGAGTTAGCAACCATATCAATATGAAAGCCAAGATCCTTGTAGTCAAGGAAAGACCTCAACATGACAGCCTTTCATTGCAGCATGTGGATTCCTCAAACATGACCTAAAGAACTAGACTTTATTGAAGTCATCCAGTTCATTGCCAACAGATTTTCCAACATTTCTCAAGCCAATAACCGCAAGCCATACTTCATCTGTTATTGCCATATCAACTCCCTTAGCAAGGGAGTATATACCATCATCTAGGTAGAGATTTCTAGACAGATTGAGAAACCTCTCAAGCTTTTGATGCTTCAACAATTTTCTCACATCATCCAGCTTCTCTTATTCTAACCAATCCATTTTAAAAAATTTGGGGTTGATTATCGCTTTTCTGCTAACCTCATGATGGTAAAACTCAATTCTTTCTTGGTTGCCTAAAAACCACCTCTCAAGTTATCCAGCCTCACTATTATCCTCTTGCACAACCCTCTTTTTAGCATATTTCTTCATCTTCTTCTTTGGTGTTGAGGAGGAAGACATGGTTTGAGAGAATTCTAGAATGAAAGTAGGGGTACTAGGCCAAGCAAAACAGATTGAATGCAAGGATGCAGTGCATGACCGTGCACACAGTTGTACACACTTAGGGTTAGCCTTTTACCCTAATTATAATGATGCATTATATTGGATCTCTCATGTGTCATAGACATACCAAAACATAATGGGTTTGGGCCTCACAAGGAGAGAACAACCCAACACTTTTCTCCCCATCAATTTGAGACTTGTAGAACCATAAGAGTACGTCAGTCCTGCTCAGATTGTGCCTAATCGTGTATGTATTCAAAAGTAAAAGGGTAATATGTTGGTATGGTGGTGGGTATTGTTCTTGCAAGAGACCGGTTAGCTGTAATAAGTAATAATATCTCCAAGCTTTTCCCCTTGATGCTCTCAGTAGCTTCCGTAGTCCTTTAGGTCTTCAGTTTGACACAATCCCGGATGAGGGTCTTGCAAGCACTCCGACGCTCAAGTCAGTATGGGTATGAGTAAAGCAGGATAAAATTGGGTAGAATGACAGTACCTCATTTCATGAGACCACTTCGCCTTTTATAGTGCTTAGATGAGCCCAAAGTGAATGGGCCTATGGCCCATTGTAACCTTCCAATGGGTAATTGACGCGTGTCCTGGTGCTTACCTTTATTAGATTTGATAACGTGTGAGTGAAACAACCTGTGCCACTTGGTGTTCGGTCGACCCAATGTTAGCCGATTACTATTCGGTCGGCTACCATATCAAATTGTGCAACTATGCCTTGGTTTAGGTAGTCAGTTTCCCCTGTAGTACAAAGGGCCCCCAAGTCCTTAAGGGAATGAAGTGATCGAAAAGGACTTTTGATGTTGTGGTGTGCAGTGATGTCATCGGTCGGCTTATATGTGATGACTGTCGTTTGCTATTTTGGCGGGAAGGGCGGCTAGTTTGGATCGGACGGTTGTAATCTTACGACGTTTCGAATTCCGTCCCTATAAATATGGCTCGCGGTGAGCTATAAGAGTTGCTCTTCCTGTTCTATTGCTTTCGGCCTGCTCTAGTTTATCAAGCTTGCTGTTGGTCTTTTTGCAAGGTAAAAAGTGGCTTCTTTCTCTGTTGCTACATATTCGTCCTCGGAGCGCTTGAGGTCTTCGAGTGGATCTGAGGTGTCTTCTCTGTGGGGCAGTCCAGCGTGTGAGGTCAGCGCCATTGGGGGTTCTTCAGGGACGAGTGCATCCGGTGCTTCAAGTGCTCAGTTAGTGAGGGTTATGGGTAGAAAAAAGTAGAGAACTGGTCGGTTTCCTGATGACATAGGCAATAGCAATCCTACTGGTCGGGAGGATTTCGAGGGAGGTTCTGAGTTGTCTCCTTTCGAGGTCGATTGGCTAGACTCCGAGGTAGTAAAAGTTGTCTCTGTTTATAATACCTCTTCTTCCGTCCAGTCATTCGTAGATAGTGTAGATATACTTGATGTCTCTTTTTCTGATAATCTTTTTAGTGTGCGTCGGTGTCTTTCTTTCGACCGAGTATTCCACCGTCGGGGATCTTCATCAGTCGAGTTTTTCTTTTTATATGACAAAGTGGTTAAGGATTCTCGCCTTCAGCTTCCCCTGGACAAGTTCAGCATAGGGGTATTGAGGGCACTGAATGTCGCTCCGACCCAGCTCCATCCTAACAGTTGGGCCTATATCCGGGGCTTCCAGATGTTATGTTTGGGGTTGGGTTTGAACACCACTCTAACCCTTTTTCTCCGTCATTATTGTACTTAGCCGGATAAGAAGGTAGGTTGGTTGTCCCTTGTTAGTCAAAATAAGAACCGTCTCCTCAGCCCTTTCTTGTCCTCCTATAAAAACTTTAAGGGGACATTTTTCAAACTGATAGTTAAGGGGGAGCGTTGTCAATATGTTAATGAGGGTGGCGTCCCTAATTATCTCCTGTATTGGACGAGAACTCCCACCAAATATACGTTGTGGCCACGATCTACCTTTACAACTGACGACTTCCTAGCCATCGGGACTCTAGAGCAACTGCCCCGCAAGATATCCACTTTAAAACTCATCGGGTCTTACACAGCTAGTGACCCGACTAGGGCGGTTGTCGATAGATCATTCTTTTTCTAACCGATCTCCTTATGTCCTGTCATCTGACTTTACTTGTGTTTTGCAGATATCATACTATCAATGGCTCCTCCTGGTGGCAATCCATTGTTGAAGGGGTAGGTAGTCCAACGCCAACCTACTGGCTGCACCGACAAGGGTAAGCGGCCCCAAACTGAGCCGCCTCCGAGGGCTGAGCAAGTCTCGAAAATGTAGAGCCGATCACGGTTGTCCTCCCTCCTTCTCAACAAAAAATCGCTCATGTCTCGGAAACTCCTCGTTATAAGAAAAGAAAGGACAAGGAGCATAAGAAGGATAAATCTCGTCGCTCTACCACTAAACTTCGACCGCCAACCACTTTGAGGGATCTTGTCGTGGCTATGGACTTCCTCAAGTATGACTTGATGGTGTCTAACCGTGTCAGTGTTTAGCTTGACAACTATGAGGCCAGTCCCTATTCGGCTAGAGCTTCTGCTTCGGACCTCCATACCGCTTTCTTGGAGCTCATCTCCTGCGGACTACTTGTTGGTCGCATCATGGGCTACGAACTCATGAGAAGGGAGAGTGAAGATGTCGAGAAGCTTAAGGCAGAATTGGAGAGTTCTGTCGCCTCGCTCAAGTCTGCATTGTCGGCCAACATCAACTTGGTCGGCGACAATAAGAACTTAGAGGAAAAGCTTAAGCAAGCGAGTAGGGAGATTGGGATGCTCTGGGAGAGGTGTTCGGTCACTAAGCAAAAAAAAGAGCAACCGACCTTCGCCAGGAAGTGAGGGAGCTAGAAGAGGAAGCAACTTCCTTGAGGTCAAGCCGGGAAGAGATTGCCATTGCGTGGAAAATTTGGAAAAGAAGATGGGCGAACTGCAAGACCATTCATTGAGCAACACGACAATGGGTTCGACCTGGCCGTTCAACAGGCGGCCTTCTTCTACAAGTTCCATACTGATGAAGGGCAGTTCAATAACCAGATGGATTTCTACAATGGGGAGTTGCTTCCTTTGGCGGATATCCCCGATGAGAGCAATGAAGAGGACGAGGAAGAGGAAGTATATGCTGAGGAAGAGGCGGTCGGCGAGGGGACGGTTAGGCGGGATCGGGTGGCTACTCCCAATATTGTAAATGTTTGTGATTAGTTCTTAGGTTTTATGCTTTGGTGGCCATGTCCAACTTGTATACGGCGACCTATAATCGGTCGGCCCTTTGTCATATGAATACAATTTTCCATTTATTTTTTTGTTCATTTTAGCCTTCTAATAACTAACTTCATCCTTATACTGCGAAAAATAACTCGTTGTTAATTTATCATTGCCTGATTCGCTGTTACTAAAATTATCCAACCAAAGTACTTTCTTATCAACGCCTTTTGCCGAACGATCGATCTTGGGAATCATAAGTTCGCTAGGTGGGGTTAGTACATGGTTGATTTCACAAGACATGCTCGATCATTGGTCAAGTTATTGTCAACTTACAACGCGGTCAGTCAAGTGAGTGAGCGAGTGGGCGGTCGGTTTTGCAAGGTGTTTGACTTGATTTTAGTCAAGTTGTTTGACGCACTGCTCCGTTGGTTTTGTGCGTGGGACAAATACGCGATCGGGCGATTCCATGGTTTGACTTGACTTTGGTCAAGTTGTTTTGCTACACGGTCGGCTATGTGGTTTCACTTGACCTTGGTCAAGTTGTTCTACTACATGGTCGGTTCCATGAGTACGCGGTCGGTTTCGCAGTTTGACTTGACTTTGGTCAAGTTGTTCAACTATACGGTCGGTTCCGCGATTTGACTTGAGTTGGTCAAGTTGTTCAACTGCACTGTCGGTTCTATGGTTTGACGTGACTTTGGTCAAGTTGTTCAACTACATGGTCGGTTACATGAGTATGCGATCGGTTTTGCGGATGGGACGATTTGTTTATTTGTTAGGAGAGTGAGTACGAGAGTAAAAACTTTATTAATTTTAGAAAGGACGCCTCATTGAAACCTCCTCAGCCAAAACCCTCCTTAGGGAAAAAAATACCTTAGGTAGGAAAGAGTGCATCGTATAAAATGACTTCATTATAATCAAACTTCAAGTGATCGATGCTCCAGGTTCGAGGAATAGGGTCTCCGTTCAGGTGTTCCAACTGAAAGGCTCCATTCTTCAACATTTCAACCACTCGGTAAGGGCCTTCCTAGTTTGGAGCGAACTTGTCGTGGATGGGATCTTTTCGAGCGTCGCCTGTCATATGCCACACCAAGTCTCCAGTTTGAAAAGTGGGCGGCTTAACCTTGGAGTTGTATCTCCGGGAGGTTTGCTGCTTGCAAGCTTCCTCCTGTATCCGGGCCTTCTCCCGCAATTCTTCCAACAAGTCTAGCTCAGTCTTCATACATTCTTCATTGATCTTCAAGTCGTCTAGTTGTCGGTGTAGAGTGGTTTCACCTACTTCAACCGGTAACATGGCGTCAGTTCCGTAGCTTATGTTGTATGGGGTTTCGCCTGTTGAAGAGTGGGGAGTGCACCTGTAAGCTCATAGCACCTCAAGTAACTCATCTGCCCACTTTCCTTTTGCTGCTCCAAGCCTTCTTTTGAACTGACCGAGTATGACCTTGTTGGCGGCTTCAGCTTGGCCGTTTGTCTGGGGATGCTCTATTGAGTTGGTAACGTGCTTGATACCTAACTCCTTCAGGAAAGCCTTGAGCTTTCGATCAACAAACTACCGTCCATTATCAGTTATGATTGTGTGAGGGATTCCATACCTGCAGATAACCTTCCACACGAAATTTTGCATATTGGCGGCCGTAATTTTGGCCAAAGGTTCAGCTTCAATCCACTTGATGAAATAATCTATGGCCATGATCGGAAACTTTCTTTGGTCGGATGCTGGTGGGAATGGTCCGACTATGTCCATTCTCCATTTCGCGAAAGGCCAGGGTGACCTAATAATATGCATCTCGGTCGATGAACAAGAGGACCATTCTCTTTACATCCTTTGCACTTTTCACATACTCTGAATAGTCTTGTCGGACGATCGACCAATAGTAGCCTGCTCTTATCACCCTGGCGGTCAAAGTTCCTTGTCCACATTGCATTCCACATACGCCATTATGGAGCTCGTTCATAACGTATCTGACTTGTTCACCATTGAGACATGTCAGCAAAGGCGTCGAGAATCCCCTTTTGCACAAATCCTCAACTATGATTACATATTGGGTGACCCTCTTAGCCAACGCCTTATCTTGCACATGCTCTCCATTTGCCAGACTTCTGATTGTCACTCGAATAGGTGCCCGCCAATCATCCTAATGTGGTTGTGTTTCTATCGTCATTACCGTCTTCTTATCGTCCTGGGCTATATCCCGAATCTCCTCGGCCTCCTTGATTTCTACATTGATGCATTCACCAATAGAGACTGAGGGTTGACTTAGGGTAAGTTGTATTACTAAGTCATATCGACCCCTTCCCTTTTGTGATGCCAACTTTGATAACGTATCAGCCCTCGAGTTGCTATTCCTGAGGATGTGTTCTAACTTAACGGTTTTGAAGCGACATATCATGGTTAGTATTTTCTGGTAATAGGTCGTCAATAGGGGGTCTTTTACTTGGAAATTGCCATTGACTTGACCGATAGTTAGCTATGAGTCACTTAGGCAAAGTAGGTATTTTACGCTCATGTCTTTAGCCAAGGATAAGCCGACAATAAGGGTTTCATACTCTACTTGGTTGTTGGAGGCTTTGAAAGCAAAACGTAAGGACTGTTCAAGTCGCACTCCATCGGGGCTTTCTAATACTACCCTCACTCCACATCCTTTCCTGTTTGGAGATCCATCTACATATAGCTTCCACAAGCTTTGCTTTTCCACTGATAACTCATCGGTCGACTCCTGCAATTCTGACACAAAATTAGCTAAGCATTGTGCCCTTATCAGCCCTCTCGGCTCAAAGGATAGGTCAAATTCTGACAGCTCTATTGACCATGAGATCATTCGTCCGGCCAAGTCGGGTCTCAAGAGAACCTTTCCCACCAGGTAATCCGTCTTCACAATTATAGGGTGGCCTTGAAAGTAAGGTCTTAATCTTCTTGCTGTGTAAACTAGTGCCAAGGCTGCTTTTTCAATTATTTGGTATCTAGTATTTGCGTCGTGTAGTGTTCGACCGATAAAGTAGATTGGCTTGTATTCTTCCTCTTGTATTAGGGCCGAACTGATAGCATCTTTTGAGACAGATAAATATAACAATAACTTGCCTCCTGTCTTGGTTTTTTCAAGGATTGGTATTGAAGATACGACTTTTTTTATCTCATTGAATGCTTCCTCACACTTGTCATCCCACTTGAATTTGTCTGCCTTTCTGAGAACCCACAGGATGGGCAACTCTTCTCGGCCATCCTGGGTAAAAACCAAGACAAGGACGTCAACCTTCCTACTAACCTTTGCACCTCTTTTAAATTGGTTGGGCTTCTCATGGATGATATTACTTCGCACTTGTCGGGGTTGGCCTCAATTCCTTGGTGTGTAAGCATGAATCCCAAGAACTTTCCTCCCTCAACTCCGAAAATGCACTTTGTCGGATTAAGCCTCATGTTGTAGAGGCGTAGTTGTGCGAAATTTCGCCATTTCTTCCAAGTGTTGATCAAATGTTTCAAATTTGACCACCATGTCGTCCACATATACTTCCATGTTCTTGCCTATTTGACCTTTAAAACTTCTATCCATCAACCTCTGATAGGTGGCACCTGCATTTTTTAGGTCGAAGGGCATTACCTGATAACAATAATTGGCTGACTCCGTGATGAAAGTTGTTTTGTCAACATCTCGGTCGTACATTGGTATCTGGTTATATCTTGAGAAAGCATCGAGGAAGCTGAGTATTTTATGTCCTGCTGCTTCGTCAACCAGTCGATCGATGCTGGGAAGAGGATATGCATCTTTGGGACAAGCTTTGTTCAGGTCTGTATAGTCTGTGCACATTCTCCATTTCCCATTGCTCTTTTTCACGAGGACTATGTTGGCCAACCATGTAGTATGCTGAATTTCCTTGATGAAGCAATTTCTACACTTCCTCCACGGCCGCCTGTCTCTTCTCTTCTCCTAGCCTCCTTTTCTTCTGGGTGACTGGTCTCACTTCTTGCACACCGAGAGCTTGTGCGACATTATCTGGGGGTAAATTCCCGGCATGTCGTCGGCCGTTCAGGCAAACAAGTCCTTGTTGTCGGCTAACTTCTTCTTGAGTGTTTCACTTTCTTCCGTTGTCAGGGCTCCGCCCAAGTACGTGTTCTGGCCTTCAGTTCTTACTTGCCACTCTTTCACAGCGTCTCTCGACTCCATTCTAACCTCGTCGTTGACCCGAGGATCAAGATTCGTCACTGCAATCATCCTTTGGCTTACATCCCTCTTGGTTGATGTTGTTGTAGGTGTCAACCTTAAACTAACCGTATAACATTCTCGGGCAGTTCGCTGGTCTGCATGGATATTAGCCACACCTCCCCGTTTGGTCAGAAACTTCATGGCGAGGTGTGGCGTGGAGACAATGGCTTCGAACTTGTTCAAGGATAGTTGACCCAAAAGTGTGTTGTACGGCATGTTGACGTCCACTCTTAAATACCTCACTAGTATCGTTTGGTTACTTCGGTCGGCCTTACCGAACCTGGTGTGTAGATCAATATACCCCCTGGTATCTACTCCTTCTCCAGAGAATCCCACTATTTTGTTCATTCAATGGGATGATGGCATCCTCGTCCAAGAACCAATATCTCCAAGCTTTTCCCCTTGATGGTCTCACTAGCTTTTGTAGTCCTCCAGGTTTTCAGTTTGACACAATCCCGGATGGGGGTCCTGCAGGAACTCCAACGCTCGACTTAGTATGGGTCTGAGTAAAGCAGGATAAAATTGAGTAGAATAATAGTACCTCATTTCATGGGACCACTTCGCCTTTTAGAGTGCTTAGATGGGCCCAAAGTGAATGGGCCTATGGCCCATTGTAACCTTCCAATGGGTAATCGACACGTGTCCTAGTGCTTACCTTTATTAGATTTGATAACATGTGTGAGTGAAACAAGTTGTGCCACTTGGTGTTCGGTCGGCCCAATATTAGCCGACTACTATTCGGTCGGCTACCATGTCAAATTGTACAACTATGTCTTGGTTTAGGTAGTCAGTTTCCCTAGCTACCATGTCAAATTGTACAACTATGTCTTGGTTTAGGTAGTCAGTTGTTTAGGTAGTCAGTTTCCCCTGTAGTACAGATGTGATTAGGATAACCACTTTAAATGCATATTTAGCCCCACCAAAAAGTCAACATTAAATTAATTTCGCATTATGATTCCCAGAATTGTTCATCTTCCTGGGTAGTGTCATCAATACATAATTTTCAACATACTATTCTACGATGAATTTGATGCAGGGACACTAAATAAAAGACAAATCCAAGTTATTTATTGGCACTAACAAAATTCATCACACAATGGTGTGTTTGGAAAAGTATATCATAATATAGTTTAGCAAAATCCCTCCCAAAAACACAGCTAAAATACTACTTTTAGCAGAAAAAAAAGTATAGCATTATGTGTCGTGCAAAATTTACAACCCTGAGATACAAAGATAACGGTTGCTGGTATACACTCATAAATGTTGAAAATTTGGCTATCAAAACAAAAAAGCAATTCCTGCAAATTCTAATTACTGAAGCATTGGTCCTGAAAATTTCAGCAGGAAAAGAATAGGTACAACAATATGAATCATTGTCATTGACTATTGGGGTTTCTTTTGATTGTTGCGGTTTTCCTCGATAATTGTTTGAAACTCTTTCTCACTAGCTGCAATTAGGCGTTTGACAATGTCATATGTAGTAAGCCTGATGCTGTAGATATAAACATGGACTGGATCAGATAATTAATCATAACAACGTGCTTAGTGTTACAAGAATGGAATTAGGAATCAGCAGAATTGGAATTTCACGCAGTTCAGTGTGAAGATTGAAAACTTATCAGAAATAGAAAGATCACAAGTACCTGCTATTTGGTAGGGTTTTCAAAGCATTTGGCACAAATCCCCGATACAAGCCAATAACACCATCCCTTGCCACAATACCTGCATCAATGAAATAATTAATTTGATAATAGTATAAAACTACTAAAACATTAAAACTTCAAAAGTCCCCATCATTTAAATAAATCCCCACAAACCAAACCACCTTGGATTATAAAATTTGAATTTTTTATCTTTCTTTTTTCCCACACCATTGACCAGCCATCCATCAGAAAAGGGGTTTTCAGTATAGACATATAAGGAGGCAAATGCATCTACTGATGCCTTGGCTAAATGGGGAATGTCTTAGGAAACTAATACGGGGATTAGGATTCTGGATGTTGTACCAGATTTTCTGCTGCTACATATTCTAGTTGATGCCTCAGCTTTGCTGTTTAGGAGGTAAGCTTTTTGTTTGGCCTTAGGGCCCGTGGTTGATTCCAAAAAAAAATGTACATCCCTGGTTATCTTACAGCAACTTTATTTGTAACATGCCTGATCCTGCTATGTTGGTAGAATGAATTTGCCTAACTAAAGATAGCATGTAATCCACGGATGAGGTAATGATAATACTGAAGAAGACTTATGACATGCATAATACTGGCGATTATTTTGAAGCTGATAAGAAAAACTCATTAATATGGTTATTATAGTTGTATATTTGTCGTTAATGTGTGCACAACGTGGGTGACTATAGCATGTTGATGCTAAAAGGTAAATGTGAGTACTAACCTGAAATGGCATCTAATACTGTCTTATAAGGTGTACCCTTCAATTGCATTTGTCTTCGCACTGTGTCCAGAGGATAGCATGTAAGTGTGGCAAGAGATGCTGAAATAACAGCAGTGACTAAAGATGTTTCAGTTCTCTTCTGATATTTCTCTGGCAGTGACTTCTTTAATCTATTGTCCATAGCAGGTCAGAATAATTCAATGTCAATGTGTTTCCAATATCCAATGTTCTTAAAAGACAAAAGATTACTGATGAACTCACAAATCAAAAACACAGAAGTTCACTGCAATATATGGAGCAATTCCAATGAGAGAAGGCCCAAGGCCATAGTAAAATGATGCAAATCCTTCCTCTCTTAGCATGCTCAAGGCGACCTAGAAAAAACACTATATGTTTCTTTTACAGAGGAAGATTTTGTCAAAATAACTAGGCAGACAAGTTGATATACCTCTGACATTGTTCGATAACCAGGTTCAACAGCTAATCGTAATCTTAGAACATCTAACGGGTAAGTGATCTACAAATAAACATATACAACGTTAGATACATACATTGATATTAAGAGGTAAAAAAGATATAAACATATTAATTTTTAAAAATAAGAACTTGCTCATAAGTGTTTAAACACAAGGCTTAATCCCTTGGATGAAACAAAATAACATTACGAAAGCAGCTGCATATCATACAAGGTCGGGCATCATAATGAATTACTTACAAAAGTTGATGTCATGCCAGCAAAAGCACCTGCTGCAAGTCTTCCCACAACAGAGAGCTCACCATCCTTTCCCTTGAATATTTTCTGTAAGTTCAAAAGTATAACTTAGACACCAAAATGCATATTGGGGGTATAAGAAATTCATGAAACATAATTGACAGTTAACCTTGTAAATTTCATAAGCAAAAAGTTGGACAGCACTGTAAGGTATAACTCGAATCACCTGGAACATTAAAAGTAGAGACACTAAAACAAATAAAAAGACTAGTCAACAGAATAAGAAGATATACATACAGAAATACTAATTACCAATAAATTCGTTCCTAATTATAGAGACCTGGGGGAGATTGCCCTTCCAATAACCTTTAATGCCTTCTTCCTTCGCTATAACAGTTATAGCCTGTAAATCATGACAATGTAAGCTCCAACAAAAATTTCACTGGCATTATTCAAATCATTCATGAGAGAGTGCCATGCATCTGATAAGGACAAGAACATGATTATCAAGGAAAGAAATAGGGAAGGACTGCTAAAATATGCATTTAGTAAGTGATATATATATCCTTAATCAGAAAAGGTAATTAATCATATGGATTCAACAAAGCTATACAATGACTGCAACTGCATAACACAACCCGCAGGATTATATCCAAGCTTGGGACCAGCTATGCAAAATTTAGCAACTGAACTGAGCACTAAACAGGAAGGTAATTAATTAGAAACTTAAGTCCTTCTATCCATTAGTTGGAAGTCATCACACAGACATAATTTGAACATTTCCTTTCCAATAAAACAGCTACATTTGAAATTATAGAGTTTCAATGGAAAAGGACAGAAGAAACTTAATAATTTGAAATCTGATTATACCATTCTGCTCATATTTAATTGAGCTCAAGAAGTGTTGTAGCATCAAAACCACAAGCCTATTCAGTAGGATTTGTAAAACAATAAGAATCCTAAAATATTCCAACATCTACAAACAATCATCATGCTTTCAAGAGGAAACAACCTAAACAAACACCACAAATTACAAACATTTAACCAAAAAAAAAAAACAAAAAGATCTTCTTAAGCACTTACAAAACACAACTATCACAAAATCACACTATCCCACTTTTCAATAATGGACTTCACAAGTTGATAACAACACATACAGTTTTCTGTCAACAGTGGCCAAAGAATAAGCCAGCTACTCCACATTTTGTGGTTTTCAGAATAATCTTTTCATAACTTTACTTCCCGTTTTCAAATTCGATTTAGAAAATCGTTTCATGGTTTTGTGTTTTTAGTAATAAAAAATTTCCCTAAGGAGACGTGGCCCCATTCTCCAAGGGAGACATGTTACCGAAACTCATTAACAAGAGAAGCACCAATATAAAATTAAAACATGGATTCATGGACAAAAACTATAATTTTAAATTATATCACAAATTCATGCACGTCATAAAATTCAACACTAGTGACATAAATTAATATTAATATTAATATGTGTATATCAGTATATATATACATACATATATATAAACAGAACCAAGCACAGGAAAAGAAGTTGCGATTACTCGATACCTCAATGAAACCAATCGCCCTCTTGGCACTTTCTTGTCCAACTCGCACGCCGTGAGTCTGCAAAATACGGAATGTTATTTTGACCGAACTTTCAGACACTAACTTATCGGCGAAAACGGCGATAGAAAGAAACGAAACGAATGCGCACCTGCATGAGAAGCTTGATGCGGTCGAGGGGAGCGGTGACGGATTTCGCGGCGGCGCCGGCGATGGCGCCAGCGAGGAACAGAGCGGCGTCTTTAGGCACCAATGCCCCCACCGCGAGTGGATGCTGAAGAAGCTGAGCCGCCGTCGGCGAGAATTCCCTGTCGAATTTCCTTTCTGCCACCGACACGCTTGCGAAATTACAGCGTTTGCCACTGCCGGGTGCGAAGTGGAGGACGACGACGCCGTCTCGGAGCGGAGGAACGACGTCGTTGGGGGAGGATTTGAGGACAGGGATTTTGCGCCACGTCAGCGTGGCTCTCTCCTCGGATTCTGCCATGTCGGGAATTTGAAACGTTGTTAAGTGTCGGGAACGAGAGAAGAAAGGAGGATAAGTTAGTTTGGTGCGAAGAGAGAGAAGTTGAGCCAATTTAAAGTATGAATGAAGGAAACACGTGCTGGTATTGGTTTCCAATGTCGTGTGTTTTTTTAGTTTATATTAATTCTTTTGTTTGGATTATGGAATTGAGGGTTAATATTCATATTGATGTGATTAAAAAAGTTAATTACGTAATATAAAATATTCTTGATTTAATTTAAAAAATAAATATAAATTGAAATTAAAAATAATTAGTTATACAGTTCTTATTTATAAAATTTAAAAAAATATTAGAAAATTGTTTAAAATTTAAAATTTAATATATTTAAATTTAATTGTAATGCATATCAAAAAAAATTCTACATACCAATTAAAAAATAAATTATTAAAAATTTCTAAATGAAAAAAATAATAGGAGTGAAGATTAAATTCAAAGAAAATTTAACATATACAATTATAACAGCTTTCGCCTTTATCTCATTATAATACATTTTAGTCATTGCCTAAACAATTTATTTTCGTATGGTTTATTTAGTATTTTTAAAAATGGGAAAAATTATTAAAGAGGACAAAGACTAAAAGTCAAGAAATAGCTAAAATTTAAAATTGAATGAAGAGGGTGGAGGATCGAATGTAAAATGAATGTCGGAGAAGTGCATGATTAATTATTAATCATGTCTTTAAATATTATCATTTCATGTAATTATTCCAAACATTTATTTGAAAATAAAGACCATTTACTGAGATTATTCAAATTTGAATCTCAAACAATACATATTCATTTAATAAAATTACATTCACTGTTAATTATTGGTTCTTTATAATTATTAATGTTTTTATTAATTAAACCAAGTCAGTATTTAAACAATCCAAAAATTCTATACATTTGTCCTTCAATTCTTAAAAAAAATATAATTTCAAACTATAAAACATTTAATACATAAAAAAATAACAAATAAAATAATGAAAGAAAAAAATAAGAAATAAAATGAAATTGTTTGAGCTAGAATTTCTAGCTTGAGCGAGAATCCCCTCGTTTAGGCAAAAATTCTCTTGCTTGAGCGAAAATGGTTCAGAGAGCATTCTACTTCCAATGTTATTTTCGCTTGAGCGAGAATATCCTCACTTAGGCGAAAACCTCTTTCTCGCTTGGGTGAAAAGTTTCTCGCTTGAGCGAAAACCAACCCGAGAACATCCATCTTTTTTTACAAAAAACTCGCTCAGGCGATACTTACAGAGTGAATCTTTTCTGCATACTTCGCTTGGGCGAGATTCCCTCGCCTAAGCGAAAGCATCAGAAAATGAATTTTCAAAACAGCTAACTTCTATCTACTACCAAGTATTAACATGCATTCAAAGTTCAAAGTACAACATAAAGTATCCAAATACATTAAACTTATGTACAACTGTCTACATGACAAAAGATAAACCATCATATGAGGTCATAAAGTCTTTAAATACATCAAACATATATACAAGTATTTATAAGACAAAAGGAAAATCAATTTAAGGGCATATCATCTTTAATGTGCTCTAAAACCTGAATCCGCACCTGCTCGTGTACATAGTACAGTTATCGCAGTTCATACAATAACATGAAAAGCAAGGGTAAGCTAGTAAAATTAAAACTTTATAACATACTAAATACATGCAAAATGAACAAATTATATCATTCATAAGAATTCCCTTAATGTCTAGCATATCAAGTTTCAATACAAGTTTTTCTTTTTCATTTCAAGTACTCATATCAAACATCATACATAAAGGCCTCACATGGACCACGTCATACATATAGTTCACACATGGACCTATCATCTTCCAGAAGATTCATTAAGTATGCCCCTACCAGTGACTAACATCTAATCCAATACCCAAGACTTGTTGGAGCTAGTGAAGACTCTCCTAAAGTGTTGATTGGATGAAGAAATTACTTGAAGACACTAGATTCGAGGTTTGGGGTAGTTCTTACTTGGATTAGGTCTCTCATGCACTAGTTAGTATCAATCTATCAATTGCTTACATTGCTCTTACTCAAGTTTAAGTGAAAATATCATTTTCAAAACATTTTAGAAAAATTAGTGTTGCAGACCAAAATTCAACATGTTAAATTTCAAAATCAAGCTGTTAAATTTTTTACAGTTTTGGGCTGTCGCGTTTTTAAAGCCCTGCAGCGCGTGTTTTGGCACATGACTTCAAATTGAATTAGGTTTTCACTGATTTTAAAAAGATTTGAAGAGAGTTTCTTGGAGAGAAAACCCACTATGAGAAAGAATTACAATCATTTTCAAAAATCATCATGATTTCTCACACTTGAAGAAGAGCAAAATTTAGAATTGATTGCTTTGGTGTGGCAGCTGCATTTTTGTGAAGATAAGTGTTCTTCCTTGGTGCCGTTTGCTGTGTTTAGCCACTGTATTTGTGAATTTTTGAATTGTATTGTGTTCTTGGTTAGTTTCTTGGTTAGGTAGTGCTTAATAGGTGTGTGTAAGCATTGCAATTGAGAGAATCTTGTAATTGAATTGCTGTATTGTTAGGTTTGCATTCAAATCTACAGTGGTGTGCTGCATCTGCACTGTGAGTATACATCTTGTGCGCTGGAGGCTACACAAGGGAGTAGAAGACAATCTTGTAGGATTCAAGATTGGGTCTTGTGAGTGATTTGATTGTAAACTTTGATTAAATTAGTGGAAATTCTTGCAAGAGGTTGCAAGGGACTGGACGTAACCCAAGTGGTTGGGTGGACCAGTATAAAAACATCTGTGTGATCTTCTTCTCCCTTGCTCTTTTAATTTTTGTACTGCATTTTGTGTCATATTCAATTCTGCTACCAAGAACAACCTGTTAAAATTGAAGAACAACCTATTGAATTCTGGACAAATTTACAATACTAATTCTGGTTGTGTTTTAATTGATTAAAAACAATTCTATTGTGATAAATTTTAGTATCTTACAACACAATTAGTCTTGTTTCTTAGTTGGTTTGCCTTGGCAAGTTGGATTTATTGAATTTGTTTAATAACCTGCTGAGATTTTCTTAGATTGATTTAGGTGCTACTGCTAGCAAAATTAAGTGTGTTGTTTGTTACATTCTTAAGTTGTGACTGTTGCTGCATAACTATTTTGATAATCTGGTCACATATTGATACATATTTGATTAACAATTGCTTGATCACAATACTTTGATTTGTGGTATTTTTGAATTTTGCAAAATTCGTATTAATCAAAAACTGGTTTTACTACTGCAGTACTGAAATTTTAACCTGTTGAAATTTGTTTTAACTTGTTTCCTGATACTAGTTGAAAATTAATTAAGTGTTGAAAAGGATTTTCAACAGATTGTTTTTTTGATTCAACCTGTTAAAAACTTGTTTACAGAATTGTCAGAATTATTTTAACGTGTTGATTTGATTTTTTAGCAGGCTGATTTTACTAGTTTTATAGTCTGAACTATGTTTTTAGCAAGTTGTTTGTGAATTCAACTTGTTGTTTTTGTGTGGCATTCTCATTGTAATCATAGATTCAGAAAAGATCTCATTCAAACTTTCAACGAATCAAAATTGTTTAAATTATTCAATTCACCCCCCTCCCCCCTCTTGAACATTGACCATCTTATTTTTCAACAACTCTTAGATTCAACAAATCTAAGAGAAAGGACTAATCTAATACTAAGATTACCAGTGAATCTAAGAGAAATGACTGATCAGATACACAAGACTTAGATTGTCATCGAATCTAAGAGAAAGGACCAGAGTAAGTTCAAACATCCAGCACCGAGTGTAGCGGTCCCGATGTATATGAACTCCCTCATCAGCTTCTCACCACCTGATAGCTTAGTCTATGTGACTTAGATTATCAGTGAAGCTTGAGGATCTCTGTTAAACATCGGTATGTTATACTTAATGCACTCAAATAAGCATAACTCATACATTATCCCAAATGTATGACATCAACTTCATAATTCAATCATTTACATCAATACCTATTCAATCCACAAATAATAGTACACAATAATTTTTCCACAATCATAACCACGCTTAATGATTAAATCATCAATTATCATCCAAAACTTCTTTAACATTATAACAACATACATCTACCAAATTCATCAAACTCATTTTCCAATAAAAACAATTCCTACAAAGAAGCTTTGAAATTGGTGACCACTTTACCCACACATCAAGATATTCTAACATAAAGTTCTATTTGGGGTAAAAACCAGCTTCCCTTACCTCAGACAAGGATCCCCTATTAATTCCTTCAATTAGGCAACAACATCAGTCCAACTCTAGAGGTCTAGAACAAGTTATTCAAATAACACCAACTTTTAGTATAATCTTAGTCAAGTTGAGAGAAACACTTTTCTCAATTGTTTCCACTAATATTGATGACAAAAACTTAAGGAAAGCAGAGAACAAAGGATCCTCAGAGTAAATAAGAGCTTACTTTGATTGAGATTTTGATCGGTTAAAAATGGTCCTAGGATTCTCAACTACTGCGGGACTTGATTAGATTCTGGAACAGAAGAAGTATAGATGGTGAAAATTAAGAGAGAAGGGAGAGAGAGATATAAATGATAGAAGGTGAGAGAGAAAAAGAAAAAATATGAGTGTTTTGGTCTTATCTTACTGGAGGGTTACAAGTATAAATGTTATATCTTAAACTTCTATAACATCTTATTATTCACCTATAAAGCTTAACAAAACAAAAAGAACTTATCAAATTATGTGAAGTTCATGAAAAGTTGTCAAATGGTTTCTTGTCACATTTTGTGCAACATTGAGGTTGTATAGATATTTTCATGTAAATTAAAAAATTTCTACTCTATTGTTATATTTTACGATATTTATTACTGTATCTTTTTCTTTTAAATTAAAAAGAAATTGCAATCGTGAAAAGATAATTTATTAAAGATGATTAATCAATTTTGTCAGAAAAATCACAAATACTTAATTCGTATTTTTAATACGTAGATAAACATAAATTTTAGAAAGTAAGGATACAAGAAAAAAAAGTGAAAACAAAACGAACATAAATAATAAAAAGTAAACATTTTAAATTTTTTTAAAACAATTTAAAATTAAATGGAGGATATTATTTTTAAACAATTTTGTAAAAATATATTATCATCAAATATCCTTTTAGTTTTCATTTTAAAGTGAAAAAATTAAAAAGAAAAAGAAAAAAGAAATAAACAGACCTTAAAGTTGTAAATTATTGTTTCTAATGCATATTGATTTGCCTATTACTTTTAGATCTTATAACACCCCAATTGTAACACTATCATATCATGAAAAGTGATTAAGCATGCATGCATATACATATGTATAAGTTGTTCAATAAAAGTTTACATCAAAATGTATTCCCTTTCAAAAAAATTTTAAAACAAAATATGTTCACATATAAATAAAATGAAAAGTTTTTCGTTATATCTAAAGGAAATTTGCAACAAGATCAAACAAGAAAAACATCCTCAACTGACTCATCTGCAACATTATATATTCTCGTGTATAATACGATAATCATAAATAGGAAACAAACACACCAACACAAACAAGAAACGATAAGCTAATATTAAAAAATTTCTCATATAATCTAAACTGATCACATATGAATATCATTTAACACATAACAATCCAATGATATCATCAATCATCCGGCTCATCTGAAAATTTGAACTCATGACCTCAATTCTACTTCTGGAAGACTCGTGCATTGAATAGACTTTTTTTGCCAGCTATACTTCAAGTTGCAGTCACCCAATTCAAACCTCCTTCGGCTCTCACCACCTAGTAATGTTCATCTATTTGATTCATATTACTAGTAGAGTTAAGATATCAATCGTTATTGATCAGATCCTTAGACAATGCACATCCTAATTGACCTAGACACATGTATTTCCTTTCCTGAAAATACTATGCCTTGATCTTAACCACCTTAATAAATACTTTAACAATATCATATATTTCTGCTCATTCATTCATTCACTTTTCAATCTCAAATATCTCAAGAATCTCTAGTTCAACAATAATATTCAAACTAATTTAAAAATCAATCTATTCTATTTAATCCATAAATTGCATTACAAAAGGATCAAACAACCAAAATAGAAAAAAGAAAAAAATGAAAAAATAAAAAATAAATTTTTAGCTTGAGCAATAATTTCTAGCTTGAGTGAGAATCCCCTCGCTTGAGCCAAAATATTATCTCGCTTGGACGAAAATCTTATTGCTTGAGCGAAAATCAACCCAAGAGTATATCTAATTTTTTCACTGGAGTCACTTGAGTGAGATTCGTCTCACTTGAGTAAATATGCATAAACAATTTTTCACAAAAGGAACTACTACTGCACAAAACATTCATTATCCAAATTCTCTAACTTTTTCATTCTAAAGAAAATCACAACTTCAATTCCTTATATGTTAGACTAAAATTTTTCTTCAAGAATTTCTTCCATTCCTAAATCAATCATAGTACTAACCAAAGCTAATCATTCAAACAGTTTCAACTCATTTAAAAGAATCAATCTCATTCTACTAACTTATTATAAAAAAAATAACATGCTACAACATATCTAAATATAGGATGTCAGCTCCTTGAAGTTACACTCAAAATCATTTTAAGCCAATAAATTTAGTTCAAAATTCCATCCACACTTACATCACCATCACAAGTCATATTAAATCTTACCCCAATCAAAATCAATCTAATGATATTACACTACTACATTAAAGTATTATTCTACTATTCAATCACAACAATAAATCACACAAATCAAACAATCAAACTCATTCGGTGCTAAAGGACCAGTTCAGACCTGCAAGAAAGACTTGATGATTAAAGATTTATACATTCAAATCTTCTATCATAGGTTCTATTTGAAGATAGCTAATTTGTATAAAGCATGTAACTAGCTTCACTTACCTAGCTTAAGCATAACACTTTTCAAAAAGAGTTCCAAAGCCTAAAGTGCGCACAGGATCTCCTGACTTGCACCATAGAGCTCTGATCAACGATCAGACTATACCGCTACGATCATGAACTAACATAGACCTATTATGATGTATTAGAGGTCACATCCATGCTAGTTTGTTATAGTAGCTAAAAACATTAGAAAACTGACTAAAAGAAAATAAGCAAAAAATGAACTTATTTTGTTCAAGAATCTGATCGGACACTATTGCTATGCTCGACGCTAGGAGTCTAGAGATAGCTTCCGATCGTGAATTTGATGATAGGTGGAGCCAGAATTCTAGAAAAAAAAGGTAGAGGAGAAAAAATGAATTATATTATAAAGAGATAGTATAGTGGTTTTATAAAAATGAAATCTGAATGACTAGTTTTCTTATTTATATGAATTTTCATTTTAATAATAAACTATTCGGATGTCATTTTAGTAATACCACTTATACTCTTAGACTATTCCTAAGTTTGTACATACTTATAGAGCAAATTTCTAAGAACTTATACCAAATTAATACATAATTTGGTTTCTTAATATTTTTTATTTTCATTTATTACTGTAATATTTTTTAATTATTATGACTTATTTGTTTATATAAAATCTTCAAAATCCTTATCCTTGTACTCAACTAATTGATAATTTAGCACTGTGTGATATGAAGTGAATTAAAAACTTCCAAATTCATAAACTTGAGAAAATATAATAATGTGTTTTCACGAAGAATTTTAAGAAAATAATTTGACTTTTTTCACAGAGAATTGAAATATTTTGGAAGAAATATGTTGTTTCAGAAAAATATTGAAATTTTAGAAATTTGTGAGATTATTTTAATTATTTAAAATTAAAATATTTAAGTTTCTATAAAAAAATAAAAATTTTAAATTTTCATATTTTTTTCTAACAATTTTTTTCATATTCTTTTCTCTTGCCCGATTTTAATTGGAACATTGCTCCATTGATTTCAGTTATAACAATAATGAATAAATTGGTTAGACGTCATTCACTTAATATCTTTTTCTTATCTGATGTTAGTGAAATTTTTTTCAAGTTAAGTGTATTATTGTTATATTTTGTCTTTATGTTAAGGTATATATATATATATATATAGAGAGAGAGAGGCTAGTGTTATTTATTATTTAACTTTAGTTAAAGTTTTGTTTATGAAACATGGACTATATTTTTGGACTAACGGACTAAAGTCAAATATGATTTTTTAATTATTTAATGTCTAGTCGGAGTTGTTCTTTTTTAACTAACACCAACTAGAACATAGGTTATAGGTTAGAGTTTTATAAAACAACATTGGAAGAACAATATTTTGTTTAATGAAGTTAATGGGATTATTTTTAATTGATGTAAGTCAGATTTTTTAAGTTGACTTTGATTATCAACGTATGATAAAATTAATTTTCGTTTATATGTATTAATATTTTTTCGATCAATGTTAGTATAATTATTTTTTAGGTAATTTTAGTTATATTTATTTAGTTGAAGATTGTAGTGATTATACTTTGTCGATGCCTATAAATATCAATTTTAGATCAATGTTAATAATGCTATTTAGTGCTAGTTCAAAAATCTCGTCTATTCACATAAAAAAATTAATATATTTTTATTCTTGTTTTCAAAAAAAATATAAAAAATTAAACAATATGAAATGAAAACATATATTCAAATTTAATGTATTTAAAATTGTAAAATTTCTTGTACAAACACGATTTTTTTTTACATAATATGATACTGGAAATATATGAATCTTTTATATTTATTTTTCACTGATATATTTATTTCACGATTTTATTCCTTATTTTTTCTTATAAAATTTTAGTTTAGATTTAAATATATTTTCGTCATGATAAATTTCTAAATTTTAAAGAAATTAAAATACATCAAATTTGAATTATTTTTTGTTTAAATTGTTTTATTTTTCAAATATTTTATTGAATAACATAATTAAACTTATTAAATTGCAATTTTTATATTTAAATAGAGTATTTCAATTATTATTAAACATATTTTTTCAAATTAAATAATATTTAATAATTAAAAAGTATCAGTTGATTATGCTTTTATAGTTAACATTGTTTAGAATTACTTTTTAGATTGTCAAAAGAAAAATAGCAATGTAAACAAGGATTTTTCTCGATCAACATTGACTGGGATTTTTTTTTTTTTTTTTGCCATAATTACTTTATGTAATATTGTTCAATATAATGTTTTTGATGTTGTTTTGTTTAAGGTTATATTATGGTTCGCTTTTTTAAGATTGTTTGCTAAAAAATATTTCTAACTTGTAATGATTTAAAAAATAATGTTAGGGAATGTTGATTGAAAGTTTACTCAATTTAAATTAAAAAAAAATCTTAACTAAATTAGGGCAAAATTTAACATTATAAAAAGGAAATAACCAAATTAAAATTGGTCCAAAACATGTTCTTTCAACATTTGCTAAGAAAATCTTTACTAACATTCACTAATTTCACCTACATAAGTGAAAAAATATCCCGAGAATGTCAACAAAAAGTTTTGGATGACATCAGCCTAAAAATAATTTTGTCAAGTTGGATATGGAAAACCTAATTAACATAGATGAAAAAAAAAAACTCTTACCAATATTAGTTAAAAAATTATTCTGATAGACACTTATTGAAAACTCACCTCTAGTGACATAAAACTGCAATCAAACTCAATTTATGTTAAAAAAAAAAAAAAAAAACCATGGTTGACATTAGCCAAAAACCACCACTATTGTTGATAAGAAAATAATAATTAATGTTAGTTAAAAAAATAACATTTATTTATATTTAGTGAAATTTTTGTTATAATTTGGGTTGTCTTTAACTTAGAAGAAATATTCGCTAACATTAGTCAAAAAATGATGTCAGAATCAACAACACCCCAACATCAAGATAGTTAATGATTTTTAGACAGATTGAGTTGACAACATTATGATCAAGTCAAAGTGAGTAAAAATTATGCAAAAGAAATAAACATAAATGTGAAAGAAGAAAAAGCAAAGAATTTGAAATTTTAAAATTTAAGAGTTTATAATTCTAAATTATTAAATTACCTTTATAAATTTTTTTTACTCTTTGTTTAACAATATTTTATTATAAAGTATTTCAACTTTTCTATAAAAAATTATCCTTTAAATTTTCCCGAAATCACAATATTTAATCTTCACCCTTGAAAATATTGAAATTCTATTTTTGGTTTACTGTCCTGTAACATTTGTTAATGTTTTATATGTTTTTTTAAGGTTCATTAATGGTTATTTAAAAAAAAAACATACTTTTTTTATAATAAATATTATTTATCTACTTTAAAATATTATTTATAAGGTTGAAATCAATTATTTTGATTTTACAAGCACAAGATACTAAGAAAATTTCTCAGAATAATCAAAATAAGTAAAAACTATCTCATGCATAAAATACTCAGAAATATTTAGTTATATGTGGAGGATTATAATAATTTTATTCCTTACTAATATTTAGTCATATGTGGAGGATTATAATGGGAGGATTGATAATATCTACTGTTTCTATATATTATGGTTTGTTTTGATTATGGATGATCTTGTTATTTCCCTAGCTGAAATAATTTTTAAGACTGGTTTATTAGTTAAAACATCTCAATTATTATAAATATATTTATTATTTAATTAGAAATTATAAGTGTTTCTTTTTTAATTCTTTATTGGAAACATTAATAGTAATATATATACATATATATATATATATATATATATATATATAATATTATATATATTCATAATTATTCAAAATGTATAACAATAATATTTGTATGTTATATAATTATGTCTAATAATAAAATTTTATATTAAAATAGAAGATTATCTATTTGTTTAATGTTATCTAAGATATCAAAACTTAGTATAAAGTGAATATCGATCTCTAACAATTTCTTTGAATAACTTTTATTGAGGTTTATCTTTTATTATTACTATATACATAAAAATTAAAGAAAAATACAATAAAGAATGAGGTATTTATAAGCCTTAAATATTAATTCTAGAGTTTAGGATTTGACTTACAAGTGTAAGACTTAATCTTATTTTATCAAACATATTGATCCATATCTAATTTTTAATGATTAATTGTGAATATAAAACATAGGAAAATATTAGGTAATTAAGTATTTCTCGTTAAAAACAATGATATAATCATAATTATTTTTTCTTAAAAATATTAGTCATTTTTTACTTCAGAAAAGACATATATATTCACTACCTAACCATAATGACATTGGATAATAATTAGATAGTTTCAAGTTTAGCCTATAAATATCCTAATTTAGGAAACTATTTTTAAACTGTCTAAACATTTACCTACTTGGTAATTACATCCTTAGACCTTACCATAGTATGTGCCTTTCATCTCAAAGTGTATCAAATTGTGACTTTCCAACTACAAACACTTATGTACCAACATCACCTTAACTCATAACAAGGGATCGTGGATTAGTTTTATGTTAAACTGACATACCTTGAGATATATGGTTTTAAGGACCATAAGACTTGATGACTATTAAGTTAAATCTTACTTCTTTTAAACAAAACTTTAATACGCATTCCAAAAAAATATCCAAGAATAATTCAAAAGTATAAATATAATAATAGACTCTATAGGTAGTTTCTTTTTATCCAAGTTTACTAGATTAAAATTACTTACATTTTCATCTTCCCTCTTTATATAAATTTATTTAACTTTAATTATAAAAGAATAATATTTAAAATATTTTACATAATACAACATAAAATGTACTTTTGAATCTTATAGCAATTTATGAGAGAAAGCTTATCCTTGTAAGTCAAAAGATTTAATCCTTCTCTAGTGAGTGAAATCTATGATTTGTTGATCACAAACACAATTTTCTTTGTCTTGAGCTAGGAATGGCTTGTTGGAAGAATAGTTGTGTTAAGTCAGGAGTGACTTGTTGAAAGAATACTATAGTCTAGTCAAAAGTGGCTTTCTTGAAAGAACACTTGTATGTGATCAACCAAAAGTGGCTATGATCCAAAAGAATACTCAACAATTTTAGTTAGAAGTGACTAAGTATCAAAGAATACTTGACGGGGTCAGTTAAGCTGGTTGTGACTAGAAATAATACTCGTTTGTACTTTGCAACAGTAGTCTACTTAGTGATACTTACTATAAGATGAATTAATACAAAAATACTGCATAATCCTTTTTGTTTATCTATCTATACATTACATGTTATTTTCTTGCAACTAACACTACAAAAGAATGGCAATTATCGATGAAATTATCCGTTGATAAATACTATGAATACTATTTTTATTTTAAACAATATTATTATTATTATTATTATTACTATTATTTTATTATAAAAATTTTACTTTTATTATCATTGTTATTTTTATTATTTTTTAATTTTTCTTTTATTTTTTTCACTTTTATTAATGCTTTTATTGAAGTAATAGATAAAGTGTATCAGGTGAGACTCGAATTTAGGTCATCTGAACAACTTGACAAAACCTATAACCACGAAAGTAGATAAGTTTTTGTCATGATGTTATGATTATTATTCTTATTTTAAAAATTTGATTATTATTTTATAATTACAATAATAATAATAAGTATTATTATTATTATAATATTGTTATTATTATTAATATTACAATTATTATTATTATACTGATATTATTATTATATTTATAATTAGTATTATTATTATTATTATTACCGACATATTAAATTTGTTGCTAATTTGGTTGGTAGTTTATGGACAGATTAATCATTTAATAATTTAGCTATCAATTTATCGATGAAGTTAAATCTTTCGTTAAATTGAGTGTAAAATTTTTCAGCTCAAAATTTTTCGTCACTAAAATTTGTTAGTATTCCAACAGATAAAATTCCGTTGATAATTTTTTGTTAATAATTTCAGCTTTTTCTTGAAGTGTAACTTAAGAAGTTGTAGTTTTCTTAAGTTTGTAAAAAAATTTGTCAATTCATCTTACCAAGATTAATGGAAACATTCTCTTGAGTAGCAAAAGACTCAGAAGAAATTCAACTTGTTCCCCAAGTTTCTTATAGAGACTCAAGAGGCTGTGACTTCTAAGGAAGATCCTTGGTGGTGAGCTTATGAAAATAATTCCATTTTTAATGACTTTAAAGAAACAGAAGACAAGCAAAATAGCATAGTCAACTCTCATTCAATTGAAAGTGGGTACAAACTAAGAGAGAGAGAGCGTAGGCCACTACAAGAAAAAACTAAATTACCGACATAACCTTATCGACAAAATTTTAACTGTCGGTAATATATCATTACTGACAATTTTTACCGACAGATATCATCCGTCACTAATTATCGACAGATTTACCGACAAAATTAATCTTTCGTTAATTATGGATATTAATTTTTATAATAAAATTAATATTTGTCGATTTGTCAACGGATTTACTGACGGATAAATCTGTCTATAATTACCAATAGACTTAAAAAAATCGTCGGTAAATTTACATACAAGCAATTTACTGACAAATTTTGTTTCTGTTAAAAATCTGTTGGTAAATACAATGAATTTTAGGTGTTTCTGATGAATTTGTCTTGTCGGTAATTTTAGTTTTTTTGTAGTGGGTCTTTATTTATAGGTTTGGGGGCTCCTATTACTCAATGTTCTAGGAGATGTGGGACAACAATTAGTAAAAGTACATGTGTTTAGGAAAACTTGACACCTCAAGTGGAAGGAGTCCCACATTTGATTGGTTTGTTGGATTTTCATAAGCTCCAAAATGCCTTGAGTGAATGCTTGGTCGTGTGGCTTGAGTAGATGGCCATGTGGTCTCCTTTTGGCCTCTTCAATTAGGGTTTTGATTTTCCTAATGAGGAGGGCTACACCTTAGGGCTTTGACTTCCTAAGTCAAACCTTAATTAGGCTCAAAATTACCCTCTTATTCCTCTATTTATTTATACAAGAGATAAACCATCGCTATACAAAAATCTACTTTTATTTTTTTTACAATGCCACTTTTTTACATTTTTACAAGGCTAAGAAGAAAATAAAAGGAAGTTTTTAATAGTCCATTCTCCACTAGAGAAGAGTCTTATCAGGTCTTTCTTCCATCTCCATTCTCCTAGTCATTGAAAGCCCAACATGTGGTCTTCCAAAAGGCCCAATATGTAATATCATACAATACTTGCGAAAAGCAACAAAATTTTTTAAAACGCAATTCAACCCTCACTTATATTTTTCCTATTTATTTTAGTGGTTTTTGTATGCATATAATAATTGAATTGATTAGTGGAACTTCTTGAGAAATTTACCTAAGGGAGAATTGGATGCAGTCCATGAGTTTGAGTGAACCATATGTTTGTATTGTTTGTCTTGCTTGTGCTTTAGACAATCTAGACTAGTTCTCTGGGAGAAGAGTTTAAACTCTATTTAAGCCCCTCCTTTCTAGAAAATTGTTCCAACATGTAAAGCATCAAATTCATGCATTCTTTCATATCATACACATGCATACTAGATGTCAAGCATACACATTTTCTTCATGCATAAGACTATCTAATGCATTTTGTTGTGCACTAAAATGTTTTAGAAAGAGTCTTTAGTTTAAATTGTCTTTACTAAGCTACATTTTACTCCTCAACATCTCTATTCAACCAAAAGTCAATGTTGTTACCCTTTTTATAATTACAACAGTTTGTTATCAATGTCAACATTCCAACAACTAGTGTCAACTTTCGGTATTAGACTGTTATCAATCAATATACAGTATCAACCCAACCAATACAACCCAACAGAAAGGTAGCTTACAGACAGTAACCATATGATGGTGAGGAGCAGTGTTAAAGTTTTGAGAAGTGTGTAGAGATAAAACATTACAAGAGAATAATGTCTTACTACATCAAAGTTATCATTAACCATGCAAGAAAGCCAGACACAAACATTTGAACATACTCATCCTAGCCACCTCAAACAACCACTCTTGTAGCAATGATTTTCTCTTCCACGAACCTCCTTTACTATTGTAAAAAAAAAGGGTGAGAGTTATTTGTTAACAAAATACATACAATGTGCATATTTGTGATATCTTGTTTTTCTTCTTTCATAAAACATAATGTATGTATAAGCATTCATCTGTAAATGTGTTTTATCTCAAATGTTTGTTTTCATGTTTGTTAAGTTTTTTATCATCACTAAAAATAGGAGATTGTTGAGACCTTAAACGGTCTAACCCTTGTGTATCCATGACTATTTTAATGATGTCAAAACACATAAATGAATTATTCTTATGTACATGCTTTAATCATGTGAACTTGTTGATGTGTGTTTTGTTCTAGCTACAGACTTAGTTCATCAAACAAAACCTTCAGTGTGTCTGACCTTAAGAGTGCATCAGATGAAGTCTTCGTTTGTTTATACCTTAATGTTTTTCAGAAGAAGCACATAAGACATAATCTTAAAATTTTTTGTCCTTTAGTGTTCATGTAATTAAGCACATTAGACACAATCATAGTTTGTTTGTCATTCAATGTTCATGTCATTAAGCACATTAGACACAATCATAGTTTTCCTGTCCTTCAGATGAAGAGCATAAGAAGCAATCTTTAGTTCATATTTCATTCAATTTGTCAGACCTAATGCACAAGACAAAGCCTTTAGTGTGCCTATCCTTCAGTGTTTGTTAAACAAAGCCATCAATTTGACTTTTTTTTAGCATTAAACAGGAGAAACATAATCTCATTTAGTCTAATGTGTAATATATGTTTTGTTTAAAATCAAAGTTTGTAATCAAAGTCGTAATCACAAATAATTTTAAAATATTTAAGTCAACCCCATCTTTGGACATACATATTCGTTAAGATTAAATCAAATTTATTCTTAAAAAGTATGAACATGTACCTTGATGTAAGCAAATTTGGAAAGATATTTTGTTATAGAAAAATATATCTTCTCAACAGTGTTATTATAATCTCAAAGAAGAAACAATTTGAAATGTGGTAGGTTGATTATTTAACATAAGTCAAAAAAGTAAAACTAACTCATAAACCTTCTTTTTCTTCTTTTGCCCACTAATGCTTGCTCCATGTCTTTTCAACTTCCCTCTTTACCTTCTTTAGGCATGGAAAAACTCTCAAAGAATTTTGATTACATTTTTCAAGATCTTCCAAAGGGACTCTCATCCTTTAAAGGAATTGAACATCAGATACTCCTCATTATTGGATTATCATTACCAAATACGCTTGCTTACATAAGTAATACTGAGGAGACAAAGGAGATACAAAGAGAAGTGGAGAAAACATGAGCCTCTATGCCATGCTTTTAATATTAGTATCTAAGAAAGATGAAACTTATAAAAATGTGTATAGATTGCAGGGCTATAAACGATGTCACTATCAAGTATAGACAACTTATCGCATAGCTAAATGACTTGATAAATGAACTTTTTGGTAGCTCGATTTTCTCAAAAATAGACGTGCAAAGTGGATACAACTAAATTAGAGTAAAGGAAGAGATGAGTGGAAAAAACCTTGAAGACTAATTTTGTATTATATGAATGACTTGTAATGCCTTTTGGACTAACAAACCTGCCTAGTACATTCATGAGACTCATGCATCATTTTGTTAGATCTATCATTAGAAAATATTTTGTAGTATACTTTGATGATATTCTTGTCTTCAACATGATCATGCATGAACATGTGCATCATCTTAGGGCTATTTTTAAAACTTTAAGGAATGCAACACTCTTTGTGAATAAAGAAAAATGGTTGTTTTGGAATGACTAATGTTAACTTCCTGGGTTTCATAATAAGTAATAAAGGTAAGTGGGTCCAAAAATATAAAAACTATAAGAGATTGACCTATTCCCACAAATGTTGGTGAGGTAAAATCTTTTCACAAGCTGACTAGTTTCTATAGAAGATTTGTAAAAGATTTTAGCACCCTTGCTTCCCCCTCAATGAAAGTTTAAAGAAAAGTGTGTCTTTTCAATGGAAAAAAGAACAAGGGGAGCTTTTTGAAATTTTGAAAAATTATTTGACAATGCACCTATCTTGTTTCTTCCAAATTTTTCAAAATCTTTTGAAATAAAGTGTGATGTTTCAAATGTGGGAATATGGATGATTTTAATTCAAGAGTGACACCCCCTTGTGACTTTAGTGAGAAGTTAAAGGGTAGTCATCTTAACTATTCCGCCTATGGTAAGGAACCTTATGCCTTAGTTAGTTCCTTGTAAAATTGGCAACACTACCTTTTATCAAAGGAATTTGTGATTTATAGTTATCATAAATCCCTTAAACATTTGAAAGGCTAACACAAGCATAAGAACATACATGCTAAGTGGGTGGAGTACTTTAAGCAATTCCCTCATGTGATCAAACACAAACAAGGTAAAAGTAATATCATGGTTGATGCTTTGTATAGAAGACATACCTTGCTTGTAACTTTGGATACTAAATTGTTGGACTTTGATCTTATTAACGAGTTTTATCAAAATGATGACGATTTCTCTCAAATTTTTCAACAATGTTCCAAAGGTACTTGTAAAGGGTTTTGCATACATGAAGGATTTCTTTTAGAGACAAAAACCTTCGTAATCCTAGGAGGATCTTTAAGACGACTTCTCATAACAAAGTCACATGAGGGTAGACTAATGGTGAACTTTGGTGTTAATAAGACTTCATAGATTTTGAAAGAATATTTTTATTGGCCCCACTTACAAAAGCAAGTTTCAAAATTTTATGAAAAATGCAATTGTTATTACTCTCACAAAAATAAAGATTTGATGCAGCCAAACAAGACAAAACAAGCAAGACAAAGCAAGCAAGCAAGCAATTAGAGGAGATTTGGGATTTGGTCTTGTGTGAGTGAGTGAGAGCTTGATTGGCAAAGAACCTATGCATAATTGAGGAGAATTCCATCAGCACAATGGTCTAAGAGTGATTAAAAACTAATCAAAGTGAGCTAGCTAAAGTTTGGTGCAAACTGGTTTGAAATACACTGCACTGGACAAAAATAAATCGATTCCAGTTTTCATGAAATCGATTCATTCGTGTCTGGCAGAACTTAAATAATTGATTTGTGAAAAACAGAATTGGGGATTTTTCCTTTATAAAAACTGCAAGGTTTCTAATGTGCGCCAGAGTTTGAATTACAGAAATTTAGAGTCAATTCTTGAGATCACTGTGAGAAAAACACTTTGGGTAATTGAGAATTTCTTGATCAAAAATCAATTCGGGCTTTTTCTTGCAGAATCACTCTTGACCAATTCACTGTGCCATTGGAATTCTTCAAGACTGTGCAAAGGCCTCTTCTGGCCCTAATCAGGGAGTATTTCTTAACCATTCTTGATCCCTTTTGTATCAAGATATGCTTTGATTGTTTGTAATTCTTTAAAACACTTGAATGTTCATACTGTTTTAGGCTATAAGATTTAGCCTTGTGTGGTTGCTGAATTGATTGGGGGATTGCAGGGAGTAGTTGATCATTTCAGTGAGTTCTTGATTCTTACAGGGAGTAGGAATTGTGTGATTGATTGTAACTTGAACAATTAATTGATATAGTGGAACTTTCTTTGCTTGAGGGGCAAAGGAGACTGGACATAGCCCTTGAGGAAGGGCGAACCAGTATAACTGACTTTGTTCTACTGTTCTTGACCTTACTCTTTCATTTCTAAACTGTTCTTGTGCTGCTCATTGGAATTAATTGGTAATAAAATTGATTCTTGATAATCTGAAGAGTAATTGGTTTAAATTGCTATATTGCTCATTGGGTTTAGTTTTTGTGATTTGAATAGGATATAACTTTGCCTTCACAAGGGTCTGTAACATCTCTGAAACTGAAAAGCAATCTGTTTTTGATATTATACTAAAACCTCAAATTGTAATCTGTTTTGTGACTCTTCTGCAAAGATTGTGTCTTTGTTTTTGATTCCAAATCACAATTGATTTGTTCCAATTGAATTCTGAATAATATTGCAGAACTGTTATTATTGTAGTAATTGAATTTCAATATTTGTTCTCAATCTTAGTGGTTGTCCAATCTGATCTTGATAGTAGCAGTGTTAATTCTTCTTAATTTTTGAAATCCAAAATAAGTATTTCAGTACTGATTGTAAAACTGTCTTTGGTGTGCTGGTGTGATACTATTGAAGTGATTGTAAATCTTTGGCATTGATCATCTTTATATTGAGTCTGCTGAACTGCTGTGTTTGATATAGTTGCATTGGACTTGACATTCTTAGTTGATATTGGTTTTTATATATCTCAGTTACATAAACTTGCAAATTGAGTATTAGTATTTCTCTTTGTATTCTATCTTGTGTGCAATTTGGTGTGATTGAATCTGTGTGATATATTACTTTGAAATTGTGTGATTTAATTTGCTTCATACTATCTTTGCTGGATAATATTGTTTAGAATCATTTCTGCTGCATAAAATTCAACTGGTGTGTGTGCTGTTTGAAATTTGCTCTTTGCCAGCAAAATAAATCGATTTATTCGTGCCTGAAATCGATTTATTTCACCATTGCACCTTAAATCTTTTATCATTGAGATTCAGAAAAGGTTTTCTATTCACTAAACTGTTTTCAGTGTTTTAAATTGGAAAAATCTTTTAAAGTTCAATTCACCCCCCTCTTGAACTCAGCCAAATATATTTTCAGCAATGTTTGCAGAAAGGCTAAGTCTAAAGTCTTACGCCATGGTTTGTACACCCCTTCTAATACCTAACATTCCTTAGCAAGATATTTTAATGGATTTTGTACTTGGATTCCAAGATCAAAGAATGGACACGACTCTATCTTTGTGGTTGTGTTTAAGTTTTAAAAAATGACACATTTTATATCATGCCACAAAGTTGATGATACATGTCTTATTGCAAATTTATTTTTCAAGGAAGTGGTTAGATTATATGGACTCCCTATGAGTATTGTTTCTGACAGAGACTCTAAGTTCCTTAGTCAATTTTCAAAGACTTCATGAGCCAAGTTAGGCACTAAACTTCTTTTCTAGACTACTTGTCACCCCCAAATAGATGGTCAAATAGAAGTGGTTAATAGAACTTTAAGTCAACTTCTGAGATGCATGATTTCTACAAATCTCAAAGAGTTGGAAATATACCTCACAATGAGTTTGCATACAATAGAAATCATTCTATTACTTCCCACTTACACTTTGAGATTGTTTATGGGTTTAAGCCTTTAACTCCTCTTGATTTATGCCCCTTTCTACTCCATAAGACATGATGTGTAGTAATGAAAATGAAAGAACAAATTTTATGAAAGAACTACATGTCAAGCCAAAAATGTTGTTAGAGAGGAAGAAATAAGAGGGAGATTTCAAGGAAGGTTGACTAGAGGGAGACTCAAGGTTTTATAAGATGAGATTAGAGGATTGCTCATAAGTAGTTCTTCTTTTTTAGGGGAACTTGAGAAAAGTTGGAATTTGATGGTTAGTACCTGAGGTTCATTAGCCAAATATTCATGAGAGTTAGAAGTGACTTTTGGAGTTTCTAAACTATCAAATGCCACTTTCATGTTAATTGGATTCTTCCACTTGTCTGGCACAGTGGTTAAAGGTCCCTTTCTACACTCAAGAGTCTTGGGTTCAACTCTTCCTAATTGTAGGTTGGTAATAATATTAATAATATTCGTAATAGTCTTAACAATAATCCTAAATAAAAATGATAATAATAATAATAAATAATATAAATAATAGACAAGTAGAAGGATACAAAAATAATCTTAACAATTATAAATTTTAATAATAAATAATAAAAACTAAAAAGAAATACATTACCTACGGATCAATATTAGTGGGTAATGTAAAATTATACCCACGAACAAAATTCTGTGAAAAACGCGAAATGGAATTACTCACGGATAAAAGTTGGTGGAAAATTTACCGACGACTTGATTACCTACGAACTTTGACCTGTCTGTAATCCATGGGTAATGCTTGATTACCCACGAATTTTTGTCATTACCTACAGATTTTTATCGTAGGTAAATCCAATTTTTTTTGTAGTGTCTAAACTCAATGAAATAGTCTCAACTACCTTCAGCCTTGACTCTCCATTGAACGATCCCGAAAAATCCTCTGAACTAAAGTTACTTGACATATTGACTGAGAATGAGAAAAAAATACCTAATTAAAGAAGTGAGATGAGAAGAGCAAGTGACTTTTTTCTAAATAGTACGATGAAATGTGGTGGTCCATCACTAATAATGACCCTATTTATAGGCTTTAAAAGAATGGAGACTAGAAGTTGAAACGTTTTTTCATCTACACCATTCATTTAATAAGATTTGACCATTCTGACACATGTGGATTTCCAAGATCTCCAAGTTGCCTTCGAAAAGAATATTCATGTTTAAGAATTTTCGCAATTTTCAACTAAAAGTTGAATTGCTCAAGTCTTAGGAGGCTTGGGTACTATATACCAAGAATAATTTTGCAGTTTGAAACCATTCTTGACAAGTTAGAGATGAACCAACTAAATTCACTATATGACGGAGTCCACTAAACTTGTTAATCGAGTGTTAATCACAATAATTAGTATAAATCAATATTAATAATTAGGTGTATCATTATGAATCTAATAGTAAGTCAGCCTTATACTATTCCTATAAATATTGAATACCCTTCACATGTATGATTACTATTCCTACTATTCCTATTACTATTTATTTATGATTACTATCCTTACTACTAATTTATTTATATTGATACTGACTTTATTTATTTATATTCATACTAACTTTATTGTTGAAGTACTTTATTATTGAAATACCTTTGAAGGTACCATCCTCAATCCGAGTTAGAAAAGATAGTCTACCCATAAAAGGAGATAATTTAAAACTATTTATTTATGATTACTATCCTTATTATTAATTTATTTATATTCATACGGTACTATTTATTTATATTTATACTAACTTTATTGTTGAAGTACTTTATTATTGAAGTAGCTTTGAAGGTACCATCCTCCGAGTTAGAAAAGATAGTCCACCCATAAGATTAAGGAGATAATTTGAAATATAAATATTGAATACTATTAAGAGATAATTTGGAAAACCACCATAAATATTGAATACTCTTAAGAGATAATTTGAAATATAAATATTGAATACCCTTCACAAATATGAGAACTATCCCTACTTATATTCATACTACTATCTACTATCTACTTATATTCATATGACTTACTTATATTCATACTACTATCTACTTATATTCATATATCTACTTATATTCATATGACTTTTTTATTGTTGAAGTAAAAGATAGTTCACCCAGGAAGATTAAGGAGATAATTTGGACTACTTGAAGTTGGTCCCAACATATCAAACTCTTTATAACAACCTACTCTTTCTACCCAGAAAGTCATTTATGTTTTAACATTTTTTTCTTGCTTTCCATTTCTTTTTTAAAACCAAAAAGCGGCTCTAGTTTATTTCTTATAAAAAAGATGGCTATCATGAGGAAGAACTCTTGCTTATGTGACCATAGATTCCAAATAACAGTTCTCATTTTATTTGGGAATCATGTCACAACTCTGTCGATATTATATTATTCTTTGAAGAGAACTATACACGCAGACAATCAAATATATTGCAAGCTACTGCATGCAAAACTTCTTCAGCTCTTTGGCTGGGGATGACAAATGAACAAATAACAAATCCATTGAATCTTGTTCAGAGTTTGGATGCTGCAACTCTTTATCTCAGACACCAATATACTAAGTCCTGCAATCAAATCCCTTTAGTTAATTTCATAGACTTCTTGACTGAATACAAAAGATTATATCTGCTTGTGTATAGAAAACATGAAGTTTACCTCTTAAGTTCTAGAAACTGCTTCCCTTGCTGATTTGAGTACTATGATAGAAGCATTATTTTGGTCTGGGAAAAAGAGTGACAAAATTTTATATATGAATTATAATTTCCGAAAGTACATAAATAAATAGATTGGAAATATTTATTATGCATACTGGAGGATGTTCTTTGTACGAAAAAGCATGCCCCAATAACAATGTAGCACAGCAAGAGCACAAGGCCTTTCATGTAGTGGGAAGTTCCATCCTACAAAGATATACATCGAAGAAATATTAGATATATGCCAAATCAAAAAGTGTGATGTTTCTATTCTACCAACTTAAATGATGATACATAATTAGTATATATACCTGCAATGTGAAGGTTGTGGTTACTATTGCCAAAGTAAGAGAACCTGATTCTAGGAGGTTGAAGTTGAGGTCCATTTGTATTCCCATAATCCAAGCAACAATCACACAAAGGGGAACCTATATAGTAATCACGTTTGGTTGATGAAAACTTCTATTGATCCAACTACAAAGAATGGAAAAATCCATTTTTTTGAGGTGAATGCTTACCACAAACATGCTAATTTGAGTTGCAGAACCCAAACAAACACCCAAGGAGATGTCCTGCAGTAACATCGTTAGGTTAATCTAAGGAAACGTTAAATCACATGTTCAAATATTAAACATTCTAAACACATAATAATGCGGGCAAATGATTTGAATCACAGTTTCAAGCAATTTATGTAATAAAAGAAAGCATCAGAATTTCATAAGACTTGATACCAGTTTGTTCTTGAAAGCAAAGATGATTGCTCCAGCGTGTTCAGCTGCATTGCCGACTATTGGAAGCAATATTATGCTGAGGAAGCTAACAGACAAACCCCATGAATTAGATGCATCCTGTTCAATTTCACATCTTTTTTTCATCACTATCAGCTGATATTATACAATATTATATATGATACAGTGACAACAAAACTGTGATAAAAAAACACATTCACATTTTTCATATAATATATTATGAATTCAAATTAAATATATTGTAAATGTAAATATTTTTATACTGACATTTAATCACAGGTTTTCATATGATGACAACAATTTTAAAAATATAGTAGCTAAGATTATTTTTTATTAACATAACAAAAAAGTTTAACTTTGCAATTTGTAAAATAAACTCATATATTGTTATCAGAATAAAAAGAATATTTTCTTGTCTCAAAAAGGAAAAAGAAGTCAATTACCTCAATTGTTTGCACCACATATTCAGACAGCACTGCAATGATCACAGTCATCCCAGCAAGCCAAACACACCCACTCCAGAATCCTATGACTGCTTCATCTGAATCATCGTCACCCTCTTCTTCATTTTCCTGCAAAATGCATGATGATAATTACTACTCACAAATTTGACATGAAGAAGAATCAACAATAGACTAATCATTTCAAAATAAAAGAAAGCTTACAACCGGGTCTTCAAAGAGTTGTCTGTGAGTCCACAGCTGGAACAAAAGGTAGGCAAAATATGCTATCACCATAATAATGCTAGCAGCTCTTGACAACTGCAGAGATGATTCTGCACTGACACCTTCTGAGGCACCTGCATAATGGAACAGCATTGGCAGCAAGTGGCAATGCAATGCCACAAACAGCATAAGCAAGTTCACATCTGCCTGTCTCTGCAAGCAGCATTGCAAAACATTCAAAACTAGGCAATTCATGAGTAAAAGTTTTGAATGGATTGTAGGGTCTTACTCTATCATATTTCTGTTCCTGCCTAAGGTTCACAAGGCCACCACAGAGTAGAGAGGTTCCAAGAACCAGAAGAAGGTTAGAAATTACAGAACCCAGGAGAGAATATTTGACCAAGGCAATGTTGTCATGGTTAAGAGCAAAAATTGCTATAATGAGCTCTGTAGCATTCCCACATGTTGCATTCATAAGTCCTCCCACTGTGTCTCAAAAAAACAATAATAAGACTTAAGTATCATGACAATCAATTATATACTCTTACATTTTATAAAAACTTTATTTATTATAATTTATGAAAAAAAAAAGAAAAAGAATGATGCACCGTTAATTATATATATTTTTTTAATGATAATAAGTAGTGTTCATATGTAGTACAAATTAAAGAAAACTGGCCAGTAAAATACACTGACACTGAAAAACATAAAAAAAAAAAAAAAAAAAAAAAAAAATTTTTAAAAAAAAAAAAAAAAAAAAAAAAAAAAAAAAAAAAAAAAAAAAAAAAAAAAAAAAAAAAAAAAAAAAAAACATGTTCTAGTAGTCCTAGAGTTGGGATGCTCAGACTTACCTGTGGGACCAGTGTAATATGCAATCTGTCTGCCAATTTTGAAGTACCAAATACCAAGGGAATGAATGAAAGAAGAATCAGTAAAATACATAAAACGGTAAAGAGAAATTTACAGAACAATGAACAATAATTAATGTAGAATTCAACTCTAAAGATGAAGAATGGTTTGCTTACTCTGTCAAGAAACTGAGTCTCTCAGCAAGTGGGGTCAGCCCCAGTAAGCTCAGCGCAAAAACCCAAGGCTGCGGGCAACAAAAGAGAGTGTTTATCATTACATAATCCAACGTCTGAATACTACACTTTTCCGGAAAGAAAAGTGTATGCATTTGTCCACATTATCACCACATAGATACTTTAATAATTTTTCTCCTTTAACCAAAAAGTACTCTTAACACATGGACACATTATTAGTTGGACATGATGGAGATCTCACCGTACATACCAACATTAGGAAAATATTTAATAAATAAACTCATATATATATATATATATATATATATTTATATATATAGCTAAATACCAACAGAAATTTTATTAAGAAGTCATGCAGCACATATGAAGAAAATAAGGAACAAGGAAAAATGAATGAAAAAAAAAGGACGAAGTGAGATTAAAAAATATATAAATAAAGATGCATTTGATTGAAATAAAAAAAAAATAGAAAGAAGATTTGACTTTTTATTAAAAATATCTTTAATTAATTCCATGTGTCATTTTTTAAAAGTCCTGTACTTTCTTTTGTACCAACCAGAAGAAAACTTTTAGATTCTAGATCTTTAGATATCTATCATTGTGGATCAATATGTCATACCCACTCAAAATATCTTGAACCTTTTTAGTTTATTGAAAAAACTCATAAAACTTTACTAAATCATATAAAATGTATGATCCCAGAATATATAATAATTCATTCACATCCTGCATTTGTATGTTTAAGAAAAAATGAAGGGTAGAAATAATCAGTGTTCATTTTCATTCATGCATTAATTTCTTTCTTTTCAACCATACCCTTCACAAAAAAGTAGCAGTACTAGTTCAAAAAATAAATTACAAAGGAGTCTTGAAACATCATACAAAATTTATAAGATACACATTTAAATTTTATAATTTATAAAAAAAATTATTCACTTACACATATGATAACAGTTCAATATTATGAGGTAATATCTCAGCAAAAATTCTAAAGTGAGAAATGGTATGAGTATAGAGAAATATATAAGAAGAGAACTCACTTTTGCAACTCCATAGCATTGAGCAACAATGGCAATGGGAACAGCAGGGAAGAGAATAGAGAGCTTGGTTCCCAAAATAACTTCTTGAATGTTCACCAGCACTTCTTTCAGAAGGCCAGAACTAATCTTAGACACAAGAGTTAGGTCAGATTTCTTGCGCAATGAAGAAGATGACATGTTATGTGCTGTTCTTCCATGTCTCATCTCCTTGTTCAACCCCTTGAAGTTTGCACCACCATCTTCCATCACCTCCATCTTCAAAATCTGAAAAGTTTTGTAATATTCAATGACAAGAAAATTGAATATAAGAATACTATCACTATCACGTGAGGACAAGGTGGCACCCTAAACGAGTGACTGTGAATCAGAGTGTCTAACAGTTGCAAGCCACGACATGACAAAGTATTATTAATAAGCAAGCACAGCGGTTAGTGCAACTTCCTCGAAGTTTCCTATTTTTTTTTTTATTTATAGCTATCATAATTTAGGGAAGAAAAGAATGTAAGCACATAATTTGTGACCCTTGTCTTTAAATTGGTTAACAAAAGGTATTTTAAACATCGCATTCAATTTGATGTCAGTGCATAATGGCTAAAATCATTTATAATTTTAGGATAGTAAGTTGTGTGATAATTTATTATTTTAGAAGTAGATTTGTTTTATATGACATTTTTATTTACTTTATGTATAGAAATTTCATAGCATAAGTATTAATCAAAGTTTATTTTCCTTTTCGATAAGTTTAACCTACTTTAAATATTTATTAATGATATTATTGTAGTATAAGGAGGAGATATTAACCTATTGTGTAATATGGTAATATTTTTATTATAAGAAATGACAATTTATTATTATTTTGTATTTTCTATTAGGTATATTTTTGTGATATTTTTTTTTAAATTTTAGAAATTAGACTATAGAATTATTGTTGTGGTAATAGGTTTTTCTTATTAAGATTGCAGTATTTTTTTACTATTTTTATACTACTCTTTTTTATGTTTATTTTATTTTTTCTATTTTAGAATGTTATACTAGTGAATTATTACTGTAGTAGTAATATATGTTTTCTTTTATTCTTCTCTAGATTTTAGTGTTATTTTAATATTTTTATATTTATTAGCATTATGAATGTGATTTTTTTTCTTTTTTAAACTTTTTTTCAATATCATAATATTAACATATATTATAATTTTAGAAGAATTTTTTTAAATATTTTATAAAATTTTAAATATTTATTATGATTTTATTATTATCAAAAGATAAATATTTTCTTTTCTACACAGAACAAAAATAAATAACTTACTAAAAGTATATCTATTTTAGTACCAATAAATACATACCATTTTTCTTCTTTTGTGTTGGTCATGTGGTACTAGTTTTACAAAATTTACATTTTAATCTATATTTATTTTTAATCTCTATAGATACTATTTTCATCTTTAAAAGGAATTTTCAATCACTTAGTCTTTATATCTAAATTCATAAAAATATTTTTTAATTATTCAAAAATTAAATTGATTATTTTAATCTCTATCATTTCATTATAAAAAATAATATATATATATATATATATATATATATATATATTTAAAAAATAAATAAAATTAATATTTATTTTATAAACATTAATGAATCAATATATTAAAAGCAAATGCAATTCTTTTGGTAACTTTGTACTATCCTCTATTTAAAAAAAAAAAGAATCCTATGTATTATTAAAGAAAATACTTGTGCACAAAATGTGTCAAATTTTCAGAAAAAAAGATAAATCTTATTGGTTATATTAGTTATATAGACATCACTAATTTTTATAAAAAAATTGCACTATAGTCTGATTTGACCGATGTGATGCATGAAAAAAAAAAGTACACCATAATTATAAAAAGGTTCTGTAATAAAACTAGTTAGGGCACGTTAAAAAAATCTTTGACAACACTGTTTACAAAGAAAGGTTAAACTGCTTTTTATAATATAATAAATAATAATTTATTTAGTTGTTAAAGTGAACGTAAAATATTTTTGCAATTGTGGATGTATTTTCAATTTAAAACAATACAATTAATTTTTGTCTAATAAAGTATTTTTTCTTTCACATATTGAAAAAAAGATTTTTTTTAATTATTCGAATAGGTTAAAGAAACACATCCAAACGTGTTATTAGTTACCTAAACCATATGTGACAAGTCACATGTTCAGATAATGATTTCTTCAACTTTATTAATTGTAGATAGAGATAAAGAGAAATAGAAATAGGTAATATATAACAGTAAAGTAAAATAATGAAATTAAAGAATATATGTATCTATAGGTGAAAATAATCTAATAAGTTGATTATTTTCTAATTTTCATTTATTGTTGTGTAGGTTTAGGTGTCTAGTCTTTTCATATTATACTGATTTTTAAAGCTCTAAATGCTACTTTAAGTATCCAAATGCCCACATGCATTAGTCTCTTCAAACTGAAAGCACAAAAATGCAATCCTTTTGACTGGCAGGTTTTAAGGTATAAGCATGTATTATTAAAAAAGAAATCTGACATCTTAAAGCTTTATCGGATAAAGAAGTAAAAAATAAGAGAAAAAAAAATAAAACAATGAAAAAATGGTAAGAAATATAGTAAAAATATTATTAAATTAAACATTTTAAAAATATTTATATAATAATACTATTTTATTTAAAATTTTATTAATAATATATCACTGTATTATAAAAGTTAAAATTAAAAAAAAATATATATTCAAACTTCTTAATGGAATGTTACATTTGTTAAATTTGTAAAAAAAAGAAAAGTAAATATATAATATAAAAAATTAGAGAGCAACAGGACAAAATTACACATTTACACATGAATACTTCTATCTCAAAAAAAAAAAACAATTATTATTATTATTAGTATTAATATTAATATTATTATTATCATGAATATCATTACTGAAAATAATATTATTATCAATATTAATATTATTATTAACATTATTGTCATCACTATTATTTAATAATAATAATATTATTATCATTAATATTATTATTATTAATATTACTATTAATGTTATTTGTAGCGATCAAGAAGTTTGTTTTTAGATTAGGAGTAGTAAAAGTGAAAGGAACACTTTAATATTTTATTAACAAACTGAAAATACTTGTTTATAGAAAAAACTAATATGTAGGTCTCACTTTCACAAATCCACCATCTCTCTAAACATTTGTTTTCTCTTTTCTCTCTGTCTTCTTTTTAGACCTTTGCTTTGTCCTTCATCAGATCAACAGTCGGAGTCTACCACTGAACTCGTGGCAGCTATCTGAAAAATACTGCCCGATCAGAAACTCTATTAGGGTAAGTTCAATTCTACCATTTTTCTCCTCTGAATCAATTTCAAATCTGTTAATAGGTTTCTATAGCTCTTGCATGTGCCTTCAGAGACTTCAAGAGAAGTCTATGTTGGTTCCATATCCTTGTAGTGTAGTTTGATCAGTGATCAAATACTTTGTGGTGTAGGTTAGAGTGCTCCTACTCTTAGGTTTTTGGAGCTCTTTCGGAAGAGTATCTACTCAAATCAGGTAAGGGAAGCTGACTTTGAGAATTTTGTCAATAGATAATTTAGGTTATGCCTTTGATTCTTGGTAGGATTGGAATTGATTGTTTGATGAATTTTGATGCATAACCTCATTTGATTGTTAAAACATGAACATGTGTTGTAGAGTTATGTTTGGTTGGTAGTTAATGTTGAAATCTAAAAACAAACAAGATTTGTATGGTAATTCATTTAGATTGATGGTTGCATGATTTTGATAGTATCTATTTGACTACTAGGGTAAACTAACTTATTTTGGACTAAGCATGAGATTAACTTCTATTGATGGTTGTGGGATTTTCTGATGCTAGATGTTTAGTTTGATAAAAATTGAAAGTTGAACTTGTATTGTTAAGTATTGAAGATGAAATTTTGTGAATTGAATAAAATTGGATAAGTTGAGAAATTTGGGCGTAACAGATGATTTCATATGTAGAGATGTTGTTCTAAAAAAATGGGTTATTTGAGCGTGAGTGGTGATGTTTGAAGTAGTGAACTAGGTTGAAAAACCAGAAATGCATTTGATTTTTCTGCATATTTCACTTGAGCGAGAAGATCTCGCTTAAGAGAAATTTAAACATGTTCTCTAGACCATTTTCGTGCAAGCGAGAAAAGATTTTTGCTCAAGTGAAGGTATTCTCGCTCAAGCGAAAATAACACTGGAACTGGGGTGCTCTTTGGACCATTTTCGTTCAAGAGAGAAGCTTTTTGCCCAAGTGAGAAAAGATTTTTGCCCAAGTGAAGGTATTCTCACTCAAGCAAAAATAGCACTGGAACTGGGTGCTCTCTAGACCACTTTACCTCAAGTGAGAGAATTTTCGCTCAAGCGAGGGGTATTCTCGCTTAAGCTAGAAATTCTCGCTCAAGCTAAAAAAAATCTTTATGATTTTTTTGTTTTGATTGTTTAATTCTTTTGTAATGCAATGTATGGATTTAATAGAGTAGATTGATTTAAAATTTGAATTGAATGGTATTGATGAATTAGTCATTCTTGATATTTTTGAGATTGAGATTGAAAAGTGAATGAATACATTAGTAGAGATATATATTTATGATATGATATTGTTGAAGTATTGATTAAGATGGTCAAGATCAAGACATAGTATTTTCAAGAAAGAAAATATTCATGTCTTGGTCAATTAGGATATGCATTATCTAAGGATCTGATCAATAACGATTGATATTCAGACTCTAGTAGTAATAGGAATCAAATAAATAATCATTACTAAGTGGTGAGAGTCGAAGAAGGTCTGAACTAGGTGATTGCAGCTCGAAACATATTTGGTCAGAAAAGTCTCAGGGGGACTAACTTGTCATACAAGATTGATGATTCATTAGTTTGGAGGCAATGTGAATTCACAGCTTGGAGTTGTATTACATGTGTATATCTAGAAGTTTATTTAATGCACAAATCTTCTAGAAGTAAAGTCAAGTTTGTTTATATATGTCAAAGTCATATAGTTAAAATTATGAATAAAATTGAGTGAAATAAATGATTTTGACATATTTATGTTTTATTGAAGTATGTGAATAATTAAATTATTTTAAGATTTTTTAAATCTGTTAACTTACCCTTTCTTGTTTGTATTTGTGTTTTGTTATCTATTTGTGATGATCACGAGAGCAAATGGTATTACAGAGGAGCCTGTGGGTGATCTTCTACATTGAGTAGATCATGTTAGAAGGAGTTTCATTTTGAAAAACTTATATATGTTTTTTTTTTTTTGTAAATATGTTTTAAATTTTCAGTTTAGTATGATTGTATATTTTGAAGCATATTAAGTATAGATTACTGTAAGATATGCAAGTTTATGAAGCCTTAACTATGTTAGTAGAAATATATATTTAGTGGGGTATCACATTATTTATATTATTAATATTATTATTATTATTATTGTTATTATTGATATTGTGATTATTATTATGTTGATATTACTATTATTAATGTTAATAATATTATTATTACTATTGTTAACATTATTAATATTATTATTGTTGTTGTTGTTATTAAACCATTAGATGATCCAAAGTATCTTTAGATGAATTAATCATTTAATAAATTTTTGATGATAACAATACTCCAAGTATGTATTTGTCTTTGATGATCTTATTTGTCTGTTACAGTAATATTCACATATCTCTAAGCATGATGAGTATGTACAGATGAACTGCAGACCTAGATAAGTGTTTATTTACTATTATTTTATTATATTAATTTTGTTTAAAATTAAAAGGAGAGGAAAGTTAAAAATAAATAAATAAATATAAAACGTCGATGTTTTAAATTTGTTTTGAAATTTGTTTTCAACTTTGTTTTGAGATCAAATTATTCTCTACACCTTGGTCCATGGTTTTATCAAGCTTTGCTTACAAAAAAAATTAATTTGATTTAACGTATTTTATTTACATATATATATATA
>Ga0209489_100481_pt1 | contig 74850 bp, 35 predicted proteins | sample SiratrowhiteBW_FD_187527 | JGI IMG/M metagenome (GOLD analysis project Ga0209489, IMG submission 187527) | Root nodule microbial communities of legume samples collected from California, USA - Siratro white BW (SPAdes) (version 2) | ecosystem: Host-associated > Plants > Roots > Nodule | place...
TTTAAAAAAAAAAAAAAAAAAACTACAAACTTAGGTTGTTTATTGCTTATAACGATGGATTGAGCATTTTTAAAGTTTTGATGATGAAAGATTCTTTGAAATTTTTTCATCGGTCGGTCAGACTATTATATAAAAAGATTGTATCTGTTTACAATCTTCATTTAAGTATCATATTATTCTCCATTTTTTAAAAATATTTTAGAATGATAGAAAAGTACGAGCTTGTTACGACCATTTTCATATCCAACTTTTTTTTTTCGGATATTACAGGTATAAAGTACCATGGGTTTTGCTGGCAAATACATAGAAATCTTTTAAAAATAATCAATGAAAAAACTATTTCAAATATTGATACTGTATATTTTTTTTTCAGAAGGCAATCTTATTTAAAATTTATAATATCATACTATTTTAAATATTGATACTGTATATTTTTTTTAGAAGGCAATCTTATTTAAAATTTATAATATCATTCTGGACAATAAATTTTTGCTCTAAACATTTCAAGTAATTGTAAGACTCAAAATCTGAATTCAACACCGCTGAGTGAACGATAACATCGTATTAGTTTACCATTATAATTTACTTCGCTTACACTTATATAAGAAATTGCGAATATACTAAAATATTAATAATTATTTTTCTTTGACGAACGACCAAATTTATTTTATAACTCAATCATGACATGACTATCATAGATTAAAAATTATTTATTTTTGTTTGTGAAATGTTAAACGTCATATCTACCGTAATTTTTAATTAGTTCACGGTAATTTTAAATTGATGGTAGATCAAGAATAACTTTTATAATTTACACAAAACAAAAATAATATTAAAAAAATCTGTTAGCAAAACTAAAAGATAGAAGTTATTAAAAAACGGAATTCAGATCTCGGTAAACTTAAACAATGGGGAAACAGACAGATAAAAGTTTGAAAGTTGATTAATTAAATTTTAATGAGAAAGTGGGACCATTTAATTGTAAAAAAAATAATAAAGTGAGAAAAGAACCTTTTTTATTGGGGAATGTCCTTGGTTGATGAGTTAGAATAAAGATAAGGACGGTTTTGAAGAGAAAAAGTGTAAAGATTTTGTTGTAGGTTTATTAGGTCTTGCTTTGGGAAGGTGGAGTGGATTATCATGCATATTCATCATCTCTTCTTCTTTTTTATCTTCTTTATCTTAAATAGTTATATTCACATCTTAATTGATTTAACTCAATCATACTTGCATCCTCTAATTTAAAAATAATTAATCACTCTTCTATATTTTTATATAATATTTTAATTTTCTCCAATTTTTTATGAACACTATATTCTCAATATATCACACTTATTTTCCTTATATTTTCTCACCTTTGTTTTATTTAAGAAATCATATTAATTAAAATTTAAATAAAAATTAAAGTTAAATTTTTAAGTACTAAAGCTAAAAAAATATATAACTATTATATATTAAATTACCATAAAATTTGTATTTTCACTAAATTATAAATTCTACTATAAAAATATGCATTTCCAAGATAATATTATTTTAACGTAACAAATAGAAAATTGTACAAAGACCTTTCTTATAAATTGTATGATAATGAGTTTAAGAATATTTTATTATTATTATTATTATTATTGAGGGAGAATAAAATCTAAAAGTTTGATTTCTGAATTAACTGAATTTTATTATATTATTTGGAAGATTCGTTATCTTGGCTGTGAGATTGTTTTTCCATCTCATCTCGTTAGGATATAAGATGTATTTCATGATTTTCAATTGATAAAATACACGTTAGATTCAATTCAGGAATTAAAACCTAACGAGATTCAGATTAAAGAGAATTTATATAATAATGTTAAAAAATCAAATATTATAAAATAAGACAATTCGAAGATAGATTCTACATAAGATCTGAAGATTGATTATTCTACATGGAAGTTATAAGACAAGACGAAAGAGTTTTATCTTTATATTCTCCTTCAAAAGTGAACTTTATGACATTTTATTGAAGAGAAAATAAGATTTGAATTTTGTTTAAAGGTAAATTTATATTAATAAAGAATATAAAATTTTATATTAAGTATTGTTCAAATATGAATTGAGGATTTAAAATTTATTAAAAATGATTTAACAAACGTGTTAAATGAGAATACTCAAACATATACTCAATAAAGAAAAGAAAAATTTAATTTTACTTTAAAAAATATCTCGCTCAAACTATGTAAGATTGATTAAGTAAGAATACTCTTTTCCAATTATAATTAATAATGTCGCTAAAATAAGAAAAAATGGTTCAAGTGTCATTGTATTTTTGATATATTTTCTCTATTGGAGATTTTATTTTTTACTTCAATTAATAATTTTATAAGTAAAATATTTAGAAATAAGAATTTTAAACTTTAAAAAGTAACGATTTGTTGATAAAAGAAATCATCTAACAAATGTCCCGTATCGGACTTTATTAATAAGATAACACGTTTTTGTTGTAACAGTTCAATTATATTTAAGAAGTAATATTCTTTTATGACATTTAATTTATCACATTGGTACACCTTTTACAGTAATAATCTTAAGTATAGTAAAAGAGGCATTATTTTCTCATAGCTCATAGCTCTCTTACCAAATTTGTACATTTCCACTGTAATACTGTAATGCTATTAAAGAGGTAATATTTTCTCATGACTTTCTTATCACTATATTTCTCATTGTCCCACTAAATATCATAATGATCCAAACAGAATCCATCACTGTCATTGATTTTGGAAGTAGCAGTAAATATTCTATGATTTTTCATGTTTCATACGAAGAAATAGTTGTTAATTGGCACTAATTAACTCAGTGGGACACTTGATTACCTATAAATAGAGGTTATTTTTTCTCTCAAGCATACTATATTTATATAGGGTTAATTTTTCTAGCAAGTATATTCTTTCCGCATTTATTGTTATTCTGTTCAGATCTTTTCCGATTTTAGCATTAATTAGGATTTGTGTAATTACAAACACCAGTAAAATATTTTAAATAAAACGTATAAACTTATCATTCATAAACATTAATGTTTTGTTTGATATAAAAAAAAAAAAGAGGAAAAGAAACGAGTGAAATAGAAAAAAAAAATATAAGAAATACAATAATAAAATTCTGTACTGTAATCATAACTTTCTTGTTAATAAAAAACTCCCACCGACATAATTGATTAAATTTGACCATTTCCAGTAATCATCGCACTCTTACACATATGGAAGAAGATTAGACCGTAAATGTTTTGTAATGTAAATCAAATCAAGCCTAATCAAATAAGAAAAGCTTATAAAGAAATATGCAAACAAAATTAGTACATTAAAAAAATATATGTGTCGGTGTCTGATGTAAAAGTTCTGAACATGCAGAGAAGTGGAGGAATTAATTGAAGAAGACAAAAAAAAATTGACATTATTATTAAATTTTTTTTGCAATCAACGACAAAAATTAATCACGGGCCTAGACAAACTAGGCTGGCCTTATTGGGCTTTAGGCCAGCAAATCCAAAAGAAGTGTTAATTATATATTAATACAAGGTTACTATTAGCCAATAGAATCCAAAGAAAAGGGAAGCATAGGATAAGGATCTTCTACATTTTCAAGAGACTCAAGGATTTTCCTTCGAAAAAATCCAACAATTAAAATCACTAGTAAAATACAATTTTAAAATATTAATTTACTATTTAATGGTAAAGTAAAACCACTTTTAAGGAAAAAGGAGTTTTAGAGTAATTTTTTATCGGTTTAGTGTTATTTGTAATTGGATTATAAATTTGTCTTGATAACTTTTAGCACAAACTTTTATCATGAAGATTCACGAAGAGAAACTTCAGTTTTAATTAAAAAACAATATGAAATATGGTAAGTTTGTCCTTTATAATTGATAAGGGTGGTTACGTGCATGACTTAAATTATCACATTCATCTTAATTCAGCCTAATGCTATATCTAGATTGAAAAGGTGACAATTTTGGATTATGCTTTCTTTATGCTTTTTTTTTCTATATTACAATTCAGTCCAAGCAAAACAGTGTATAAAAAGATGTAATAAAAACAAAAAATAACTGTTCATCAGTTCAATAAAACATGGACTTATCTTAATGCACACATTCTCATTTGTTTCTCCAATTTATTTTTGTTATATACTTTTATATTAATATGATTTCCATCATGAACAATAAATTGATTAATTTAAAGTAATTTTTTATACATGCATAAATTATCAACAGGAGAAATGTACCACCGTAAAACGAAAACGTTTAAGCTAAGAGCACTTTCTTTTCAAACAACATTTAAGTTATCATACAGGAAAGTCAAAGAGTCTTAACAAAATTTGGCTCTAAGATCAAAGTTCTTCATTTTTTATTGCAACGTTTGACTACCTAACGTCTTGACAAAATATATATAATTACTAACCAAAATATATAACTTACATACATATTTTGAATATAAAATAACTGAATATACGTTATTCTAACATATAGAATCTACAAGCCAAATTTTATTTATTTATTTGTTTGTTTATATATAGATAGATGGGTTAATAATATTGGATAAGTCAAGATTAAGTTATTGTTGTTTAAAATTAAGAATTTAATTTATAATATATAAAAACTTCACATAAACTTTTCTAATCAATCAAATTATAAAGCCACATGCACACATGATTCTGATAAATTTATCAATGATTTTTAGTTTTAATTAAACATTATTGAGTATTTTATATGAAACTCACAATCTTTAAAAATCAAGACACTATACCTTTTTTGATTGTCATGTTTATGAATCAGTAGAAAACATCGAAGCATGAATGATGAAAAATTAGTCACAAAGATCATTTTTCCTATATTAATGGTAGGGCAGACAAATAAAATATTTTGCTATTATGATTTAAATTTTTGTTGTAGTGTATGCTTATTGTGTTGAGCAGCTTTACTTCAGTGGAGCTATTTTGTCTGATTTTTTAGGAGACTAGTGCTACCAATAATAAAGTAATATAATCTCTCTTTACTCAATAAAGATGATTTGCCTTTTATGTTAAAACAAAAGATAACCTACAATTTTTTCTCATTTCTTTCACTACCTTGTGCTTAAAACAAAAGAAAAAGCTTACCTTATTCATTCCATTCACATGAATCATGAAGATGTAAGCATGGTACGTCATAAGATTCTAATGCTTCCAAGTTTCATTGAATCCACTTCAATTATGTGAATGCAAACACATTTTCAGTTCTTTTGTGCAACATTTTTTAATGTTAGAGCATGATATTTTTTCCACTTGGGTTGTGATATTTTTTTAATTGATGATGGTGACAGATAAAAGAAATGGACAAAGAATATTCGATTAAATTAAAACTAGTCAAATTAGATTATACATTATACTCAAGCGAAACAAAATTTAAACTTAAAAAAATTATAGTACAGTATAAACAATATTTTATAATAAGGAAATATAACTTATTCTTAACACATTTCTTTTACAAACCACGTGTAAATAGAGCTATGTAGGTATATTATGCAGTTGCTTGCAATATACGTAAAATTGTTTTTTGTGTTTAAATTTAATATTCAGTTATGGATTTTTTTTTAATCGTCACAAAACTAGAAAAAAAAATAACATTTTTTTTAAGTTTGAGAATCAATTTACTGATTTTAAAGTACATAGGACTGAAAAAATATATTCTTTAAACATTATTTTAAGTAGTATTGTGAAATCAACTCATTGTTATTTTTATTTTCTTACCCACTTTAAAAACTTCTTCTAAATACTCTTAAAAAGATGTTCTTTCTGACTTATAAAAAACACTAGAAAATATTTTTAATAGGTTTTTTTTTTAAAAATAAGACTAATCTATTTGTTTTCAAATTTGTAGAAATGCCTTTATAAATAAATAAGTAAAGTTTTTTAAATAAAAAAAATAGAATCTACTGCATCAGTTGCATTGTAATAAAATTAAATGGGTTTGCTTTTGGATTAAGCACTGCTTGAAACAGAATCGGGCTATTTTGCAACTACCACGCACTAGAAAAGCCTTGAAACTCAACTCAACAAAGGGAATTACTATTTGCACTCCCCATTCTACTACTACAATCGCTTTTTAACTTTAATTTCCACAAACACCCTATAAATTAAACTCTCTTTTTTGCTGTGCGCAGTGGTTCTCACATTTACATATTTTGTAGTTTGACCTCAAGTTTGTTAGAATGATATCATTAAAATCAATAATTACATTCAAGATATTATTTAGTTTAAATTTTATAAGTTTTCTCACAGTTTTATTTTTAAAAAGTGTCTTGGTAAGTTGAGAGAAAAAAAAATGTATATAAATGAGATTGATGGTTGAGGAAGTTGAAATGGGCATGAAGACGTGATAGTTGTGGAGAAGATGGAGGGGAGAGTACATTTGGGAAAAATAATTTAAAAGAAGTGTATTAACAGAATAGGGAGGTGCATATAGAATAAGCCCTAACTATTTGGGCTCTGAATCAATGAATCAATGAATCTTTGGACTTTTCAGTCCACTATTTTGTTGGTTCATTCTGAAATGAGTAATATGTAAATGAACGAGGTGCGAAAAGTAATAGCCGATGCGTGTGGTGTATTCCTTGAAGAGAAAGATAGCAGCGAAGAAGATGAAGACGAAGACGTATGATTATGAAGTTAGGTTTTGGTTGAATTGAATCGATGAATAAAAAAGGCAAAGAAAAAACTGCGACATTATGGGATTCTCAAAGGTCAAAATGGCTGCTGCTGCAACTGCTGATTTTGTTGCTGCAACACGAAACCCTAATCAATTTCTTATTTTAATGATGTTTTTTCTCCATGCTTTTATACCAATTCATCGTATCCTTTCGATCTACGTATGTATCACTCTTTACTATGCCTACTCATTTCATTCAGCTGTACAGAAATAATTATTATTTCAAAATTTTCAAATTAATAATCGTGATTATCAAGGCTACGCATTTCATTAAGCTGTTTACGGATATTAGTTAATTAAAAAATAAATAAAAAATCATAATATATAGGATCATCACATAAAGATTAGTATTGTCTATATTAATGTTCGGTGGTTTGCCATTGCTTTATATTAAATAAAAAACAATGCACATTTAAGATATTGTCAAACTATATTTTGTCCTTATTTTTTTAAGATTTGTCAGAAGAAGAAATAAACTATTCTTAACCTAAATTTTTTTGAATGATGTGAGATTTCTTTCCTATTATTAACACTTTCTTTAATTTGTTTTAAAATAAAAAAAAAACTATTAAAAAAGTTAATTGAAGAATATCTCCCGTGTTTAACTCTAATACCTGATCCTTAAAAACAACTCTAACAACTGTTGTCTATTGAAATTGGCATTGAAATTAATGATATTTTGTTCTTGGTCAAGAAATGATTACTTAACAATGATCTTTTCAATTGAACACATCTTCCAAGAGTGTGCGCCGTCACATCTTTTATTTACGAAAAATAAACTGGGTTGTGTAGAAAAGAATTATAGAATGGAATTCGGTGTTTTTTTTCCTCTGTTATTAAAAAAAATAAATAGATAATAATTTATATACACCTTTTTTTAATGAAAGTAAAGATATTGTTAACTTTTAATTTTATTTCTTGTTAATAAAAAATAGAGGATATTTTATTAGCATTTCTCGTAATGTATTATGTTTAGTCTTGTTTGGAGGCCTAGTTGTAGCGTAGGCTTGGCCAAAATTAAGCAAAAGAAACTTATAAGAGCAATCACAAACAAATATGGGAAAAAAACGTATTTGGTCTGTTTTCCCTTTGCTAATTTTCGATACACTCAATCACACCCATATTGTGAGTACATGTGTTCAATGAATTGCTTTAGGATAAGGCTCGTGAAAACTTATTTTGCTTTCATATTATGGGTTTTTTTTAATTTTAATTAATTAAAAAAAATAGTGTGTGGAAAACAAGAAAATAAGGATAGTTAGAGTTGTAACGTAAAAACGTAAACCCTACAGATAAATAAAAACCTAAGTATAATGGAAAAAAATCAAAGACAATCTCAAAAATACTATAAGCTGGTTACAAAAGAGATTCTCATGGTACTATTATTGGTTCTTGGTGCTTAGAGTTATGGTGTGATGAGAATAACATGTTGTGTGTGATCACATTCACACACAAAGGCATGAGATTTTGTGTATGACAGTGAAGGAAAGAAAAAGAGTGAGAAAAAGACAAAAGCATCTGTCAGGTCTCATTATGAGTGTCTAAAATGATGTGCCAACTTTTCTCTCACATATATATAGTCAACACACGACCCACGTATTCTGATCTCTCACATGCATTATGTAATAACGCTATGTGTATGAACTCTTCCTACGTGTGGATTTGGAAGAGGGAATTGTGTTTCGATAAGGAGATGTATAACAAAACCAAGACGAGGATAAAAGTAATGATATAAAATTAAAAATAAAAATAAATTTATAAAATAATCAAAATATTATTAACAGTAATAATTTTATTTTATTTTATACATTTTTAAATGTGTTGATAATGTTATATAATTCATAGTCGAGTCTAGTTTACCATCTTTTAGAATATAGTTCCGCCTATTAAATTTTGGGAGTAGGTATAAATAACTTACCATTAATTCTATGTTTAATATATACCAAGAAATGAATTTTTATACCAATTTCTGTTTAGTTTATTAAAATTTGGAAAATTTACAATTTTAATTAATTTTTTTATAATTATTGTTATTCAAATTTTATTTAATTTTATCAAAGTTAATTTTTAATAGTTTTGTATATATTTACAATATCAGATCATTTTTTTGCCACTGTTTGATGTACAAATAACTAGTAATATTTCATTTCAAATTAATTTTAATCACAAAAGTAAAATTACAATCCTACAATTTAATTAATTAATTTTTTTTAATAATCACACTTATCACATTATTTATAAACTTTCATAAATTTCACTTACTTTTTTTTACATTTTATTTTTTTTCTTAATTCAAACAACCTCGTTTTCTACTTTCTTTTCCTTCAAAACCATTATATTCTCCCTCCTCAAATCCAAATTTATAAACTTAAATTTACCCATCTTAATCCAAGTATGCACTAATATTTTCTCTACGAACGTAGTGATTCTGAATCTTTTGTTTTAGTACTGTTTTAAGTGTTTTTTTATATATTATTTTAATAAACCATGATGACTACCGTTTGTATTTAGTTTTCTTTTCACTATTTCACTTACTCTATAGCGTTAAGACAATATTATATTACATATGTATTGAGTTACATAATTTGTATATTTATATTCTAACACATATATATCAGTTATCATACATACATATATATATATATATATATATATATATATATATATATGTTAATGTCATGTCGATATGTTAATGACACACTAGATATGTTTTAGACCGATATGTCATGTTATATGTTCGTCAATATTATTTCAATAAAAATCTAAATATTTAAGAAAAATATCCAAAACCTCAAGTTCGACATTTATTGAGTTTTAAAAAGTTAATTTATATTCAATCAAACTAAAATAAAATAAATTGAAAATCTAAAACTATTTAATTGATTAAATTAAATTTATATTTAAAATTAAATTAAAATTTATATCCATTTAATTTAGATAAATTTTAATTCTCTAACTTCTATAAACAACAATATTTAATATTAAAATTCAGCATATTTATATTTAGAACAATAAATATAATTATAATAAAAAAAATACAATCTAACTAAACAACCCAAATATTATCATATACTGACATAACTGTCAGTTTAATGTTGAATTCGGGTTTCAACATAGTTTTTAATTATTATCAAATCCAAAAATATATATCAAACTAATTTCTCTTCTCTATCAATTACTTTATTCTTTAAAGAGTTATTTTCTAATAAAAGGTCGAGCTTCGTTTATATATCTTTCAGTTTATAATTAAAAAATTAAACCTAACCAAATAAACATATCACTACAAACTTATATCAACATAAATTAATATTTTCTCAATTAGTTACAATACAACAATTTTAATATAAACCACCGATAACTCTCTATTATCTCTTAACTTGTAACTTTGGAAAAAAACTATAAATAAAATTATACAGAAGATAGAGAAAATTTATATTTAAAATGGTTAAAAATGAATAATAGGTTACTCTAGTTTATATATTACGTCTCTCATCGTTATTCATTGACTTTTAAGAGCTATTCCTTAAATGAAAGACTAACATGTTCTTAAAGTTTCAAATACCAAAATATGTTATTTTAATCTAATAATTATATACTTCTGTTATGAAATAACTTTACATTATCAATAAAAAGATTATTGTTTATATAACTTTTAAAATACTTGTAAGTAATGAAACTTCCTCTATATAATTCATTTCCTCTTCTTAAGGAAAAGCTTATCATAAATAATAATTGTGATGGAATACTTTCTGTAATATAGTTTCTAAAATACCAGTACCAACGATAGAAAACGACATTTTGTCTTACCTTTTTCGCTGGTCACATTTGTTTTCTCCGAAATCTCTCGTTCCAAAAGTTTTACTGTGTAAATCAGTACTACTGTTATTGTACAAGTTCGTGGTTATGTACGATTGTGCAGAAATAATGAATAAAGTTATGACTATTATTGAGAAATGGGTTTCTCGGCACAACCTTTAAACAATTATTAACTGGATTCTCTACCCACTTGCTGCGTATTTCAGCAATTCAACAATTATAATTATACGGCTTTCTGTTTCCAAAATAACGGCTCCTACGGTAAAGTTTCTCATTCCAAATTACTATTATTAGTATTTCTGATCATTCACTGCACCATTCTTCAGCTCAAACTTTGTTCCTTTTTCACGCCGTCATCACTATTTTCTGATACTGCACATCCAACCCATGCGTGATCATAGCACCATTATTTCACCATTAAATATTGTTTTTCTTCTTTATCAAACACATACCATTAATTATCACAATTCACACGCCCACTCAACTGATTAAACAATTCTTTTCGTCCTTGATGTGATTAAAATAATACGTAAACCGATAAACAATTTTCATCAATTTGTTTCATTAGTGAAAAACTATAAATTAAATTTAAACAAGATTCTATACTTAAATGTACGACGAAATGTCCTTCAAAATTGTTATTAAGTTTTTATTTTCAATTACATTCTTACTGATTGTAACTCAAAATTTATAATTATTATCATGCAGGGACTTACAAGTTGTGGGGAAGATGAAGAATATGGTGCTTGGGTCCATTTTTTTTTGATAGATTTATGAGGTATTGAACAGTGAAATCACGTGGAATAGCAGGTCTTAAATAATGATTTTGCATCGATGGCATAGATCTTTAAAGTGAAACGATAAGGGCATTAATAGTGTTTCATAAGTTGGAAGAAGAAAAACGAGGAAGAGCGAGATGACGTGGCAATTCGATCTTATCCAAAACTGAAGGAACCCTAGACGCCCACGAGTAAAATTCTAAGTGGGAGCCACGTGGCATGGAACCGTGGAACATAGTTTGAGTAGTTCTATATTTTTTGTTCCGATTCGGTTCGGTTAGATTTTGGATATTTATTTTGGTGACGTTTATGAGGTTGGTAGTTTCTAGAGCGAATCAGAAGTGGGACCCATCACCTGTTTTAAGAAGTCACTGTCGTTCCCACCACCACCCATCGCCGAGAACACCACAGTGCTTCACACTCTCTCACACACCTACCAAACCCTTTTCAATTCCATCTTTTCTCTTTTATCCTCATTCTCCATCTTTTCAATCTAGATTCTCTTACACCCTTCACCACAATACATTATCCATATTCAATAACTTGAAATTAACATTTTTTCTTCAAAATAAAACTAATTTTATGTAATAAAATCAATACTTTTCATGGATTACATTATAAATATTTTTTGCATTTTCAGTCTGTAGTTGTTATACTCGATCAGCAATAATGGTTTTGAAATTTTTTTAGATATTTTTTAAGACTATATAGGCTCAATTTTGAAGCACTGTTATCACAAGTCATTATGAATCGTCTAGAAAATAATGCTTAAAAAATTAAACTAAATATAACTCTGATTCCCTGTTCTTTTATTTTTTTATTTGCTTTAATTAGACTTGGTGTATGTAGATTTAAAACTCAATTTTTTTACAAAGATTAATATTAAGCATGTTCTAATAAACATTAACATTTAATCCATCAAAAATATTATTACTAAAAAATAATTTTAGTTCTTATGTTATGATAGTCATTTGCATTTGTTATAATCATGATGTAAAAATTTTGTTAAGTTTTCACCACCTAATATTTTATTTACGTTATTAGAGCTTGAATAAAAGCATAACTTTGCATAACAAATGATTCATAGGATCATAATGTCATTTTTAACTATTCTCACAGTGGGCATAAATAGTTACAAAAAAAATTAAAGGGTCACACCACGAAGATACCATAAATAATATTATATATATATATATATATCATTATCATCATTTTTACCAATAATTATATCATTAGGCAGAGAGGTATTACTTGAGTGAGCTCATCTTTTTTAAAGAACTCTATTTAAGCACTAAAAAAAATCATCAAATTAGTTTCTAATTATTAATGTATGTGAGAGTTATTGTAACAGGACCAGCATTAGCTAAACTAACATGGATAGAGTAGGTTTAATCTTAAGCTTTAATAGAGTTAGCTTATCTAATTATAAACTGATGCTAATTATTTTTAACTTTTTAATAAATTAAAATATTTATTTAGTGTCACATTAGAGTCTACCGTAGATTAAAATGAATATTAAAAATAAATAATACTAATATCAGACTAACTGATTTAAATTTTATTTATTTTTAGTATTTAAATTTATTTAAATTAATGTCAGTTAAGTTAATTCTATTTTTATTTATCTTGGTATTAGTTTAAGTTAGTTTTTATCTTATTATTAGTTTAAGTTAGTTTCAATTAGATTTATAATATATTTTTAATATTTATTTAAGTTAGAATCGACTATGAATCTTTATATTTTGGTAACAACAAATAAGAATCATAAATTATTTTTAATCCAAATTCCTATTTAAAAATGAGAAATCTCCTAACTCACAAATTTTTTATTTCACTTTTTATATAAATTTCACCATACTCATATCTCTCATTCATATTTATCTCATTAACTAACAATCATATCTTTCATATCCACATACGTCTTAATGTTAGGTTTGTCAATAACTCCATTATAATACAAAACTTTACCTTATAATACAATTTTACAGAAAAAAAAAAATATTGACTCCCTTTAACTTTTAAGTAAGTGGAGCATATAACATGAAATTTTTGTATATTTATTCTTCAACATATCTTTTTAGTTTCCACTTATAAAAATCTGGATCCAAATTTAATATCCAGTCTTTAAATAATTTTTTTAGTCTTTTTTTTAAAGAACTATATAATAAATGAAATTATAAATACTGTTCATAGATATACATGAATAGGAATATTTACATTTATATTATTTTTAATATATAACATGTAACACAACAATTGAAATAAAAATTTAAAAATTTAGAATATACATATATTCTATTTTATTTGTTTAACTAAGATGATTTATAATATAATTCTCAATCTTTATATTTATAATATTTTGAGTTGATTTATTTTTTTTAAAAGATGTACATTTCAAAACTGCTCCTTAAAGTTAAACAAATAGTGACAGTAACACTTCATTTCATAATCTTTTAAGGGTACACCATGTAAATTCTCTGTATTATTTGCTTCTAGTGTTATGTCTTTGATGCAAAATCATTTATTTTAAAAAATAAAACAAAGAATTTTAAAACATAATTTTTGAATTAAAAATTATTAAGAAAAAATAATAAATATTCATATATAAGTAAAATAATAAATTCAAAATATATTTATATTTGGATATTTAAAGTTTAAATTTAACAACAGCTAAAACTTATTCTAACATCTAATAAATTATTTCGTAAAAAATAATCTAAAAAAATTCTCCCATCTAATAGATTTGTTATTTACAATTTGTAATATTTTAATAATAAAACAAACAAATCGAGTATGTATTACAAATAACATTAAAACAAGATTATAATCAGTTTCTTTAGATTGCTCAATACAAATTAATTTAAAAATTATTAAAAAATTTGGTCGCAAATAAAATTAACTAAAATAGCAAGTTACTGTTCACTTTTGTATACTTTAGTAAAAAATAAATCTATTTCATAATTTTATTTTTTTTTTCTACTGAGACATGTCATTCATTAGATCTCTCTTTTCTCCATCTTTCACATTTTTTTACTTCTCCTTCTCAGCTAAGTTCTGACACTATGTTTACATTTATTTTGAATATTTGTCAGAATAAACTGTTGTCAGCTAATCGAAAATTTCATAATTCTGAATTGGTCCCAAATGTTGTCAATAGTGGAAAATTTACATTTATTCAAATTGAATATTTGTTCGAATAAACTGTTGTCAGCTAATAGAAAACTCCATAATTTCTGAATTAGTCCCAAGTTTTCAATGGTGAAAAATTTACATTTATTGGAATTGAATATTTGTTAGAATAAACTGTTGTCAGCTAGTAAAAAAATTCATAATTTCTGAATTGGTCCCAAGTTATAATGATGAAAAATTCTGACACTGTAAATTTATATTTGTCTAATGATTGTCCGAATATTTGTTCGAATGATTTAACTGGATATTGTCCGAATATAATATAACTTTTAAAAAAAATTATTTTATACTTATTTGTGAAACTCTTATTATTGTTAACAAAATATTTTTAAAATAGTTATTAGGATGTGAGGTAAAATCTAATTTTTGAATAAATATTAATGATATTTTTGTTAACTGAAAGACTATTACAGGTTGAAAAATTTTAGAAAAATAAAATTAGACACACATAAGTTAATAATTATTATTTTTACTAGTGGTATTTTAAAATGTTTTATTGTAAAAGTCATACTAATAATTATAGCTATAACATTTTTTTGTAAATTTTTTATATTAACTTGATATATTTTATTTTTAATACAATAAAATGATTATAATTTAAAAAACGTTTTTTTTGTTAGGCTAATGAAATATATGTTTTGTATTTAGTAATTACATATATAGTTATTAAAGTGAAATTTAATATATAAATAAATAGGTAATTACTGAAGATAAAACATGTGTTTAACTATTTATTTTATAACATAGTTCAAACAAAATGTATTAAAATTATAGCTATATTATTTTTATTGTATTATACAAAATATATCAATATTTATTGTATTGAACTAAACTTTTATCTAATAAAATAAGTGTGTATTTCATCAAAACTCTTTTTTTACTAAAGTAAACATTATAAGGAGTGAATCTTAAAAATATCATTATAAATGAATAATCAAATAATATTTGTAAAGATTGGATGAGTTAGATAGTTAAATCAATCTCTAACATAATTTATTTTAAAAAATAAAACATAAAATCTAAAAGAAAAATAAATTAAAATTATTAAGAAAAAAAATCCAAACATAAATAAAATAATAAATTCAAAATATATCTATATTTTATATTTTAAAGTTAAAATTAAACAGAAGTTAAAAGTTATTCTAACATTCAATAGATTATTTTTGTAAAGAATAATCTAAAAAGAATCTTTCATCTAATAGATTTGTAATTTACCATTTATATTGTAATAATAAAATAATTTAATAGAGCATGTATTAAAAAATAACATTAAATAGTTATAATCAGTTTGTTGAGGTTGTAATGAAAAATTAATATAATACAAATAAAATTACTCTTCACTTCTGTACACTTTAGTAAAAAAATATTTTTTTATAAAAATACTTTTTTATAATTTTTTTTATGACATGTCATTTATTGTGTCACTGTTTTCTAGACTTCATGCTTTTTTTATGTTTTTTTATCCTTTCTCAGTTAATAAAAACTTCATAATTTCTGAATTGATTTCAAGCTTTTAATGGCTAAAAGTTGATACTATATCTTTACATCTATCTAATCTATGTAAATGTTGTAATAATTTAATTAAATTAAATTTTGTACGAATAAATTGTTTTCAGCTAATAAAAACTTTATAATTAATTTGATATTTGTACAAATAAAGTGTAATATACTGAAAGTTTTTATTTCACACTTATCAAACTGAGTATTGTTAAGAAAATATTTAATTTCACTTAAATTAATTATTGAAATGAGACGTAAAATTTAATTTTTGAAAATACATATTATAGTTTTTTATTTATAAGTTTAAAAATTTTAGAAAAATAAAATTACACATACTGATTGTTGTTATAAGAATAAAGAAAATTATAAATTAATTATTAATAAATTAAGATAAATAAATTTATATATTTTATTTTTAATATACTAAAAACATTGTAATTTTAATAAAAAACTTTAATTTCAATAATTTAGTTAGAATTAATTAATTAAGAAGTTTGGTTGCAAATAAAATTAACTAAAGTAACATTATGCAGTCCAAATGAAGTTACTGTTCACTTGTTTAGTTTCGTACACTTTACTATAAAATATTTTATTTTTTATAATTTGATTTTCTTGACTATGGAGATATGTTATTCATTGTCTCTGTTTTCTTCACCTTTCACGTTTTTTTATTTTTTTATTCATTTTGTCAGCTAATAAAACCTAAATTAGTTTCAAGTTTTTAATAATATAAATATTTTACATTTGTCTAAATTTGAATACTTGTACCAATAAAATGTTCTCAATCGATATAAAACTTCGTAATTTAGTCCTAGGTTGTTAATGATGAAAAGTTCTGACATCTGTAAACTTACATTTATCTCATTTTTGTAATGATTTAGTTAGATATTTGTTAGAATAAAGTGTAACTTATATTTAAGTTTTTATTTTACACTTATTTATCCGACTCTCTGATTATTGTTAACAAAATATTTAATTTCTTTAAAAGAATTATTAGAATGTGACGTACAATTTAACTTTGGAATAGACATTAACATCTTTTTTTTTAACTGAAAGATCGGTACAACCAAAATTTAGAAAATAAAAGTAATCACACACACAAACTGAAGATAATAATATTATTTTCACTATTATATTTTAAAATATTTTATTGTAAAAAACTCATACTAATAATTATAACTTTAATATTTTTCTGTTAAATTTTTATATTAAGAAATTATAAGAATAAATAAATTCATAATTGAAAATAAATTAAGATAAATATACATATATATTTAATATAATTAAATCATTATAATTTTAATGAAAAGCTTCAATTCCAATAATTTAGTGTAAACTTCATTTTTGTTAGCTAATGGAATATATGTTTTTTATCTAGTAACATTATACAATAATTTTAACCTAACATTATACAAATAAAGTTAACTAACATAACATTATACAATTCAAATAGTTACTGTTTAGTAAAATATATATATATTTTTTATATATTTATTTTGACTACCAAAACATATCATTCATTGGATCTCTGTTCTATTCAACCTTCCACGTTTCTTCATCCGTTCTCAGCTAATCAGAAACTTTATAATTTCTGAATGGATTCCAAGTTTTTAATGGCTAAAAGTACTGACACTATAAGTTTATATTTATCTTATTAAATTTTGTAAGAATAAATTATTCTAGAAATTTTGTAAGAATAAATTATTCTCAGTTAATAAAAACTTAAATTTAATAGTTTTTAACTAGTTGAATTTTGTGATGATTTAATTTGTTATTTGTACGTATAAAGGTAACTTATGAAATTTTTCATTTTATACTTATTTAGCAAACTCTGACTACTGTTAAAAAAATATTTAATTTATCGTAAAATAATTATTGAGATGTGACGTAATTTTTGAATAAATATTAATAGTGTTATCGTTAACTGGAAGATTAGTATAAGTTTAAAAAGAAAAATAGAAAATAAGCAAGCACACAGTAGTGGTTGAAGTTAATTAATAATTATTATTTTTCACTAGTGATATTTTCAAATGTTGTATTGTAAAAACAATAATTATATTAAATTTTGTAATGATGTATCGGAAACCCTAAAAGTTATACTCATAATTATAGTTTTAAAATTCTTCTGTGAGGTATTTATACTATAAAATTATAAGAATAACAAAATTATAAACTAATTGAAAATAAAATAAGACAAATAACTTGATATATTTTGTTTTTAATCTAATAAAAACATTATAATTTTAATAAAAAACTTTAATTCCAATAATTTAGTTTGAACTTCAGTTTTTTGTTAAGCTAATTGAATATATGTTTTGTATTTAGTAATTATATATGGTTATTAAAGTATAATTTAATAAATAAACATGTAATTATTAAAGATAAAATATGTGTTTAACTATTTATTTTGTAACAAAGTTCAAACAAAATTTATTAAAATTAGAATTGCATTTTTTTCTTATACTATACAGAATATATTAATATTTATTGTATTGAACTAAATATCTACCAATAAAATATTAAAATATTAATAAGTATGTCTGTCACCAAAACTTTTTATTTATTTAAAGTAAACATTATAAAAAGATAATTTTATACAATGAGAATCATAGGAAATAAATTAAATTAGGACCAAATATAATGACTATTATATAAAGATAATATAATATGATTATACATTAATATCTTTAAAGATTAATTTAATCATTATTTTTTTTTAATTTATCCCTTATTAATTAACTTGTGTTATTATCTAATTAAAGTGTGGAGTTGGAGTTTACTAGATGAAAAAAATATAACTGAAAACAGAAAAACTCATTCAAAATATTAAAACATATTTAGTGAATAATGTTTAAAAAAACACTATTTTAATGGAAGGTCCACACATATATGAGTTTTTATTTATATGAGTGTCTTTATTATTTGAAAGAGTTATCTTGACATTTTTCTTTTAAATTCTAATATACCATTTAAGTTATATATTTATACCACTCAAGTCTAACACTACAAGAAGAAACATCGATAGTGACAAAAAATTCAATCACTAAATAACTAAAATCCATCATTAAAACAAAAATCCATCACTAATCATAATTATAACAATGATTAATTTAATTATCAAATAACATCAGTTACTATTTTATTTGTTATTAATATATAATGACTGGTTTACTAACTCAATTTGTAATCAAATTCAGTGATTGAATCTGTAACCAAATTATATAATAATTAATTGAATATGTGACTGAATCTGTTATTGAAATAGTAACTAACAACAGTAATCAAATCAGTAATCAATTTTAAAATATCAATTTTAGTTACTAAATTGATTATTAATGTTCTTTTTTTATTTTAAACTTTTTTTTTGTTAAAAAAAATATTAACATGATAAATGTAATAACATGATACTTCATACATTTTGATCATAATAGACACAGATTTGGCATAACTATTTAATCATCCAAAAATATTTATAATCATGTAATTTCATTGTTAGTTAAAATAAAATCATTTTGGTTATACTTTCCTTTTATTTTTATATCCTGTTATGTTGTCTCGTTCTCTAAGAATGAGAATAGGGTATATTTTCTCTTCTTATGGATGAATTATGAAAAAAATAAGTTGAAACAAATCGACGTGTACAAAACTTGGGAACTATTTATTTAACTCATTTCATGATAAATTAATGAACCGTTTAGATAACTTGGTTTTCTTTTAAACATTGTAAGTTATCATTTTCCTCTCTCTTTGTTTTATGTATTAGCATTAATATAAATAAATTGATTTTTTATTATTAAAAATAATATTAATAATAGAAGCCAGTAATAATAAATTAAATATGAATAAGCAATAAATATTTTCTTAAAATTAAGTATTCTTAAGAAATATTTTTCTTCTACCAAACAATTTTTATTTATTTTTAACAAAATAACGTCTATTTTCAACAAAATAACGTCTATTTTCCCCATTTTTTTTTAAATTAAACAACCTACATTCTCTATAGTCTATCTCTTATCTATTTATTTGTTTTTTATTTCTTTTGTATCTACTTCACTAAACGAGATAACTTCTACTATTACCGCATTGAAGAAAAAAATGAAAACAACAAATCATTTAAATATTAATTTTAACATCAGAAATTAAAAGCAATAAATTTGTAAATTTTTGTTATATTCTATTCATCTCACTCTTACTCATCTAATATGAAACTTCTAATTTAAATTCTCGTACATATATAAAATAATATATTAATATCACGTGTGGTTTAATGAAATAAACAATGTTTTATTAAAATATTAATAATAATTGAATTTATATATTAATATCATTGGTCGTTTAATGTAAGAAATAATTAATATTTTATTAAAACATTAAAAATAAGTAAATTTTTAATTTATGATGTCAATTAATTATTTTTAATGTTTGAATAAAATATTATTTACCTTTTAAATCAAGTCACACATGATATTAATACATTGGTGACTTTTAAATATGTGAGGATTTAAGTTAAAAAAGTTTCATATTAGGGAGACTAGCGGAATGAATAATATATAAAATAAATTTAAAAATTTATTGTTTTTAAGATTTTAGATGGAGGGAGATATCTCTTATATATAGATTAAATATTAAATTCATATTTCTTAGTACGACATGCTAATGTATATAATATATAATAGCATGATATAAAAAAGTAAATTAAAATACATATGATATTTTTATATATGATTTTGTGATAATTTGTAATATAAAATAAGTATTCTACATAGAGGGAGAAAAATAAGCTAATGTCCTTGGATGTGAAGAGAAAAACTGAATGAACTGCTCATGATGTTGTCTTATATGTGTTTTAGGTTTGTAAAAACTTTCATGTTTTAGTTAGTGTCAGAATGAGTAAAAAGCTTATAGAATAGGAATCACATTGGTATTTTGTCATTATATTTAGCCTTTTGTTAATGAACCCTTATATGCAGTTCCAAGTGCTTATTACCAGATATTATATTATTATTATTATTATTATTTCAAATGTATTAATACCGGTCATCATACAATGTTGTTTGGTCTGGATACAATTAAATTTGTATGATTGTTGGTGTTGTGCTTGATTACGGTCTTCATACAATGTTGTTTGGTCTGGATACAATTAACTTGTGTCATTATTGGTCTTGTGCTTGGTTATGTGTATTAGGTTTGAATCATAATCATAATACTAATAATGTTATTAACTATTTAAACTTAAATATAAATAAAATTAAGTATGTTTATATATTTAAAGGTTACTACATTCTATATATAAATAATAAATATTTACCTTTTCTATTTTGTATACTCTAGTAGCAAAATAGTCATAAAATTGATCATTTTTATTTCCAGGTCATATAAAAAGATGTTGTAATTTTAAAAGCTGTCTTGGTCATGCACCGTAACCTTAATTTTAGGTGAAAAAAACGTGATATTTTTAGCGCAAGGAAAAAAACGTAATTTTAATAGACGGAGTATTTTTTGTCGTCCACGCATAATAGCTCCTCTCTAATTTTAATACAATATTTCTCTACGTTTTGTTAGTGAAAAAAAAAAATACACAATCACTTGAATATTTGTTAATTTTTCTCTTGACTGTTCCAATAAAAAATATGGAGTAATTTATCCTTGCGCTATTCTTACACATTTTGAAATGAAAAGAGGAAAAAAAAACAAATACTTTGTGAAAGGGACTTTAATTGAACATGTGAAGTGCGTCATAATGCATGCACCGATACTGAATTGAATTTGAATCTCACTCGGTGCCTCTATGCAGCAACAAATTTTATTAGTTACGATTTTACATAGTCAACACTATCTCAGAAACCAAGAGCATTTTACGAAAAACAATATACGTATATATTTATTTATTTATTTATTTACAAATACACGCATGGCAATTGATTAGTTTAATCAATTTGTATTCACGATGGGTCAATAACAGAGTTCAAGAAGTTTAAAGCGAATTAACCAGATTTCTTAAAAGTTATTTACTTTTCCTATATTCCAGCACAAGGAATAAAGCGATTAAAATAGTAAAATTAAAGAAGCGGGTAAAGATGATTGTAGATTCCATGGATAAACACACAAAAGATTCTACAGTTAAATTGATTCAAGAGGAATAAAGTAAAACGGTTGGTGTTGGATTGTATTCGCGAAAGAGTAATTTATTGGTGTCGGTTTGACCAAAGGGACTTTTTGTACAGAAAAAGATGATGAAGTTCGAGTAGAACACATTCTTCCCTCTGCAACCACGCGAGGTTTCAGGAGTTGGAATGAGAAAATGGTACTCGAAAAGCACAACAAAATGGAAATTTCTTGTATTCGCTTATCACACACACCTTTGTTTTGAAACCAAATTGGGAAGTGCGTAAACCCAATACGTTACTTCCATCTTCAACTGCATCTTCACTCTTACCCACATTCAAAACAAAAAAAAGCCAGTGTCAGAGAATCCAATCGTGTTCACCTCACTCTACACACACCAAAATCAAATTCAACTAAGCCAAACCACGTGTAATTACTATTTTTGTTATATTTCGAACTGAATGATGTTTATATTATTTAAGAGTGGAGATTAAAGTTTGATTAAATACATTTTTTGTTATTAGAAGGTAGATTAACCCTGTGACCAGTTACGTTCTTTAAGTATTTCTTCAGCAAAATCAGCTCTTCGATCTTACTTCTTCAGTTCACGAGTTCCTAAAATGGATTAGTCTTTCCCGGTTGGAAAGTTTTTGATTTTCAAAGGGATCCTTCAAGTATTCTAATGCAAAAGTTAGTGAACTTAAAACAGTTTTGAACTAGAATCACGTTATATTTAATTTTGTGTTGACACTTTTATTTATAGACTTGTAATTAAATTTTCTTTGTGGACTCAGGACTCAATTAATAATTTTTTTTACCAATATTTGAATAAATTTCACCTGTACTGAAGGGCTAAAAGGAGTTAATAAAACTAAAAGTGACTGTGAGAAGGCTAAATAAACACAATCCCATGAAGCACAGCAGGGCAACACGTGTAAAATAATAAATAAAAAAGAATTTTTTATATTTGGGTGGGGTGATTAATTTTGGTGATTATTTTCCAAAAAGAGAAGAAATGAGAGTGTTGGTTTCTTAGCATGCACTGTAGAGTTTGAGAAGAAACAAAAGAAAAAACAATAAAAGCAAAAACGTGTTGGTATTGAAGACCTGATGAGGTGGACCCACCAGAACAGATTTTCCCAAACCCCACCTAAAACTAAAATAGCTTTTTCATCAACAATGGTTTAAATATTAATGTCCTTCAAACCCTGTGTTTAATTGTTTTCGCCTCCCCTATAAATAAATCGCGTTTTTTTCCCAAATCTCTCACCAAACGCAGAAGCGAAATCTCCTAGAAAGCGAGACTCTCTCTCTTTTCTCTCTCTCTATCTGTTTTTGTTTGGCATAGTCAGCAAAAAAAAAAAAAAAAAAAAAAACCAACGAGGTATTGAAACACGAAACACGACACCCACGATGTTTCACGAGAGCAGCGTGACTCGGTGGCAGACTCAGCCGGTTCAGTCCACTGAGTGGACTCGCTACCACGACAAGCTCTTCGAGCGCGCTCTGCTCCTCGTGCCGGAGGACCTCCCCGACCGCTGGAACCAGATCGCCGGCCACGTTCCGGGTAAGTCGCCGGCGGAGGTCAGGGAACACTACGACGCTCTCGTGCACGACGTCTTCGAGATCGACTCTGGCCGGGTCGAGGTCCCGAGTTACGTCGATGACTCGGCGCCGCAACTCAGTGGCGGTGCCGGGATTTCGGCGTGGGACAGCGCTAATCAGATCTCATTCGGGTCCAAACCTAAGCAGGGCGACAGCGAAAGGAAGAAAGGCACGCCTTGGACTGAAGAGGAACATAGGTTTGTCAACGATTTCGCTTCAATTCGATTGTTCCTTCTTCTTTGCGTGTGTTTGTGTTTGGGGTTTTCATTTTCGATTTCTTTTCTTTTATTTCTCAGCGAGCTGTTTCGTAATTGGGTTGGACTATCTTAAAAAAGAAGGGGAAAAAGTTCAAACCAATTTTGTGTTTTTTCTCTGCTTTGATGTTGTTTTGACCCGCAAAAAAAATCTTTTACGTTTTATTTTTTTCTGAATTTTATTTCTTGATGATCGTTTGTTCTTAATTGTGTGTTTTTGTTCCCAAAATGAATCCCCTTCAGTTCGAAGATTTTAATTTTCAGCTGCACTTAAAACCTTAATTATATGATGAATTTTGATTCCTCTGTTTTTTTTTTTTTTTTTTTTTTTTTTTTTTTTTTTTTTTTTTTTTTTTTTTTTTGTGTCTATGAATTATAATGACACAGCGTTATGATCTTCGCTTACGATAGTGCATATTTTGTTACTGGTTTTTGGAAAACTGAATCAGAATTTTAAAGAATCTGCATTGCAATATTTTTTGGTCACATGCATGCATTTGAAGATGTTTGAAACCCTCTCAATTTGCCTCTTCTTACACGTTAATTCAGTGAAACTCTCATATTCTACTATCTATAGTCGTGAGTCCTTATTGCAAGTGCATGAATCAGAAGTGCAGTGTCAGTTTCACGGCTTCTGCTGACACACTCTTTGTGTGACAGGCTGTTTCTGATTGGGCTGAGCAAATTTGGAAAAGGAGATTGGAGAAGCATTTCAAGAAACGTGGTTGTGACAAGAACACCAACTCAAGTAGCTAGCCATGCTCAGAAATACTTCCTTCGCCAGAATTCAGGGAAGAAGGAGAGGAAAAGATCAAGCATCCATGACATAACCACAGTGGACAGCAACTCTCTGCCAGCCCCCATTGATCAGAACTGGGTTCCTCCTCCGGGTGCTTCAATGCAGCAGCACTCACAAGACATGCTACCCTACCCTTCCAACAACATGCATGATCAAATGGGTCCATTTGGGTATTCAAACTATGGCTTTGAAATGTAAAGAATGGTAGTGGATAGAGGTTTATGTATATAGTGTTGTAGCTTTGGGTCGTGTGTTTGTAAAGTTTTTATGGTTTCGCTAGCTGACAAGGGTGTTGCTAATTATTGAATATTTTAGTGTAGGTTATGTTTTGAGTACCTTGGTGAGTCCTATGAATGAAGCAGTGAGGATGAAAGGGCAGTGAATACAAATAGTGAAGTTTTTAGGATGAATCCAATAGTAATGGAAATTCTTTTTATGTGCCAAATTCAATTACTGCTTTGCAATTAGGATTATGAGTATTGAAGCATGTTTTGGTGGTTGTTTCTGCTTTATGGTAAAAGCCTGTAATGTTATTAAAGGTGATGAAAAGCGATGCAGAACTTTTATCAAGAATAATGCGATGTGTTTCAGAGGCGCCCATTGTTTACTGATCTGCGCCCACTACATTGTTGTAATTTTCCCCCTTCTCAGCCCAAGACAAGACTTCACAATCAATTGTACCTTAAAGTCCACCACCTTAACTAAACATCAGTTTTTGTAACAAACGAAGTGAAGAGATATTAGAAAATAACAAACCAGCGATTAAGGAGGAGAAACTATTGCTTTCTGCAACTAGACACCAATTCTGAATGGAAAATTTGAGGATTCAGGTACAATTACGAGTGTGAACTTATTGCTACAACCAGGCCTCAGGCCCAAACGGTTTGTATTGAGAACAGTGCCAGTTGTAAGTTCTACAACATGCTCCATTAATTTAAAATATTTTATTCAGGTCATGGTAGTTACAACATTTTTTTTTGTTGCTGACAGCGAAAATCAAAGCAATAGAAATATTCCAACCACAAAAATGAAAATGGATGTTTAAAACTACAACTCATAGAAGAACTGAAGAAGGAAAATTCTTACAACTATAGAGATCAAAAAGTAGTAATTAAACTTGATGCCTTCAATCCAAACTCCACTTCCACCCCGTCAATATTAATAAATATTCAAGTTAGACCTTAAGATTATATAGATCGCATTTTTGTCCTTGAATTTTAATAGTTTATTCTTGTCTTGACAAAAATATTCAATTTAATAACTTTAATTTTGTTCTTCATTGTTAACAGACAAAGAAGCCAAAGTAAATACGTTAGCAGAGTTAACAGAGATTAAAAAATTTGATGGATTAAAAGTGTAATTATAATAATGTAGACTATTACGGAAATTCCTTCATAAACTCCTACATTGTTATCTTTTCAAGCAGCACCATTACCCAAGATAAAATGCTGAAAAGTAACACGAACCATAGATTGCATCTGGCGTTCATCTGAGATCCCGTGATTGTCCCCACTTTCTGTAATTGGATCATTGTCACATCAAGAACACGTGATTTCGACCCCTCGACAAACCATCAGTTTTGGCCCAATTTGAAAAGATTTTGTCGTGGGCCTTTATAAAAAATATAGTTACAAATTCAATAACTTTTTACTTAAGAATTATAATTCAACGATTAAATCCACAGCATTCACATTCACACCTCATGGTAGCATATATACGTGCAAAGAAATTTATTTAAACTGAAACTTATACGTGTTTCTTCTCTTTTTATATTTGTCCACAAAAATAAAAAATAAAAAAAAACTTCTTTACCCGCTTTTTAAGAATAAAAAATCAAATTAAAGAAACCAATCTAATTTTTCCGTGATATTCATAAGATAAAAACCAAATTATGATATCAATTTTCTAGTCGAGACAATTACAGCAAACATATTTATAAAAAAGGGCAAAACATCTTTTTTATATATAAGTTGATTTCTGAGACAAACCAAGTCGTTAATTATGAATAAGCAGCCCTGTAAGCCACACCAACTACCTCAAAATCCAAACAAAAAATCTTACTTTTTTACACCTGAATTTACACTGGATCGGTGCACGTAGTCATTGTCCGTTCAAAATCCAGTTATTTCATATTTAATCCAAATATTACAGCCAAGTTAAACAGTTATATGCGTTCAAATTGATAAACGCTTAGTTACTTGAGAAAAAAATGAGAAGGTTTGATCAATTACCAAATCATTCCTAAACTGAATGCATCTACGGTGAAACTCATTAACTTTCCCCATTTTTTCCTTAGTCAAAAGTGAAAATTAACTGGAAAGGATCACATCATAACAAAGATATCAAGTTTCGTGGATACAATGACATGCTTTCATCCATCACCATTGAAGAAACTACAGATAATCAAGAAACACAGTCTATATACAAAGACCAAAGTTCACTCAGGGTCATTGTGTTTTATTCTCCAGGCTTATTTTCCACAAAGTGACATAGACGGCTTGTGCGAAGGATATAGTCACTCTTTTAGAGGATTCTACAGAAGAAAAAAAAAAAAAACAAGTGTTAAATTGTGGTAAAGGTAGAAAGGCAAGTACATAAGATCCACAATAAAATTCCAATGCCACACAAGTGTTAAATTGTGGTAAAGGTAGAAAGGCAAGTAACATAAGATCCACAATAAAATTCCAATGCCACCAAGTTGCTAAAAAACAGATGCAACTTACAAATCTAGGTCTTCCCATTTCAAAGATAGATTATAAAAATCATTTTATAGATGGACAAGGCATAACTTGATGAAACATTCCAATCATCCCTGGATAGTTGTGATTAAGTGCAAATCATGGTAACAGGTGACCATCCCACCAAAACTCAACCGCTATCCATGCATGTAGCACACGCTACACTAGTTGACTTTGGGAAATGGCCCCCTTGGTTTACACCAAGTTGAATTAAACCAAAAACTGAGCAAAAGCAAACAAATTATTCAAAACAAACAGTATCAGCAGTCAACATTTTAGAAGAACTTCAATGCAGTCCTTCAAGGCTATACAATTTCACTTTAAAATAAACCATCAATTTCACCCTAGAACTATTATCTCCCAATGTAGTCCTCAAGTGAAATGAACTACTTGAGCAGTCTTATTTCAGTTAGTTCAGAAATTAACTAAATATTTTTATTATTTTGGGGACAACTTAGACGGTAACATGATAATCTGGAGACCAAATTGGTGGTTTATTTATTCACTGAAAAAAGAGAGCTAGAAAAAACAGGATGACCAAATTCCACAAAATGACGAGCAGTGAAGAGAATTTTTCAAATGATCACAATTGTTACTTATTGCATAAAAGTGGTCGGCAGACCTACTAGTCACCCGTCCCCAAAAACTGATAACAACGAAATTTGAAACCATAAAATGAAAAGCTCAAACGGTAGAATATGTCTTACATCCTAATTCCTTTCTTATGTGGTTAATTTTAGTTAGGTGGCTAATGCGGGTTATTGTATTTGATGGTTATATGGCGGTTAGGAATGTATTTGTTTCAAAATAATAAGAATCATATTCTGCTCTCTCTTAGTTTTCTCAGGCTCTTCTCTTACTTTTCTTGGTGAGTTAATAGGGAACTTCCTTTAGGGTTCCCTTGTGGTGTTAAGTGAGTTGTTTGGTTCTCTTTCGAAGAATCCTTGATTCCCTTGGAGATTTGGTATCTAACAATATGATTCACAAAGAGTAAGTTCAGTGTTCCGTAAAACTCCGTCGTTTTTGGTGCGACTAAACGAATCGTTCAAATCATGGTCACAACAGATTGTTAGAAAAGAACCGCACAAATCTAACAAAAATGTGAAAAGAGAAAACCCATCCATTATGTAAAATTACAAACTTCTGAAAGTCGAAATTCATCGCGATCGAAGCGTGTACCTTATCAGCAGAGGCTTGGTCCTTCTCAGCAGTGCCTTTGTCCTTCCCAGCCCTAGCCTTCTCCGCCTGCAGCTTCTGTTTCTCCAATCTCTCCCTCTCCCATTTCTGTACACAGAAGAAAAGCATGTAACATAGGGTTAGGGTTACGGAGATTGATTCCAAATAGGGAAAAACCGAAAAGTACCTGAATGTAGACATTCTCTTTGGCCTGTTCTTCCTCGCTCAGAACGCGACCTTTGTCGCTGAAGAAGCGACTGAAAGCCCCTCGATTCGTTGAGTCCATCGCACGAGTCACGGATCCTCGACTCACCCACGATCTCATAGCCATTGAATCGCTGATATATATTACACGGTGGCGGTGGCGGTGGTTCTTCCACTACAAACAAAGAAACGAAAAGTCAAACACCCTAGAATTTTCTTTCCTTCCTTTTATATAATTCACCAATCTCCACCCGACCCGCTTTACCCGACCCGTTAAACCTTCTAGCTATTTCTTACCCCTTCTTTTATTTTACTTTCTGAAGACGTCTTTTCACAATGTAAAAAAATCAAACATTAAAGTTAATTTATGATTATATAGTTTTTTTAATATGATTTTTTTTATTTTTTTTAATTTAAGAGTAAGCTATCCAAATCCATCACTGACGTTGATCTTATTTTGCCTTATCAGAATATATTGTTTTATCTCATATACACAAATTTCCTCTCAAGTTTAAGAATATTATATTCGATGTTAATATTTTAAATATGTATATGCATATTTTTCACCAATTCATTATTAATTACAATGATTAATGGTTAACTAATGTGTAGGAGCCTTTAAAGATCAACGTCCAATACTGGTAGTTACAACACAACTCCCTGTTGAAATAATATAACTATATTTAAGGGAATATATATATATATATATATAGGGTTTAATTAATTATGCATGTTAAATTATAAATATTTTATACCTTTTACATTTTTAATAAATGAAATTTAATTTCTTTATTTTATTTAAAATATCATATAAATTAAAAGCTAAATAAATAATTAAAATATTTATTTTTAAAACAAAATAAGAAAAACAATTGTCATTTTATTAAAAATATAAGAAAAATAAATATTGTTATATTAAAAAATCATCACTTATTATTTTAAAAAATATATTAAGTATAAGTCTTATTTTATTAAAATATAAAAAGATAACTATCTATTTTAAGAATAGAAGATATATGAATGTTATTTAATATAATTTGAAAATAAGTTTAATTTGTCATATATTTATTTTTGGTTGTGAAATGTATATTAATTACTATATTTAAAAATATATTGGTAATGATATACAGTTGTTTATTAATTTCTTTGTTAGTTAATTAAAATAATATATTGTGGTTTATTTTGAATTTAAGTTTATATTTGTAAAATTACTACCTTTAATTAATATTTCTGGTGAAATATATTTTGCAGTATTTAATTAAAAAATGAGCATTGGTAAGGTACTTCCTTAGTAAGATATTCTTTTGAAAAAAGTTCGTTCTCTTTTTTATGACTTTTTTGTTAATTATTTCTTGTATTGAGTAAACATTATGAAGGGTCTAATATACATACATATATATATATATATATATATATATATATATATATATATATATATATATATATATATATATATATATATAAGTTATTGAGGAATAATGCCAATTTAAATTAAATATGATATAGATTATACGAAAAGGACATTATTTTATGTGTTTCATTTGTATAAATATTATAATTAAAAGATATTTTCTATAAATTCAAAAAATGTAAAAAAAATTAAATAAAAAAATTATGCGAATTAACTAATAAATAAATTAAGTTTTAGAAGAAACTAATTTATTTATTTTTTAAGTGTTTCAATTTGTTTATTGAGAAAACATATCCATAAATATGAGATAAATCAAGGAACAAAACTTAAATAATTCTATAGATGTTTTTTTTTTGTTATTTTCAATTAAAATTGAATTTTATATTAATATTAAGTGAAATGAATGTTTATATTAGAAAATTATATATATTATTCAAATAAAACTTTAATTTTGTTTAGAGAACACCTTTTGTGTTTAGGTTACCTGGTCACGTTGCATACTTCAAATGAACAAAGGTGCTCCTTTTTTTATCATTCCCAAATAACTTTCTTCAAAAGCTTTTATTTCCCTCTCCTTTTCCATTTGTTCATCTTTGATCGTTCTCGAATATCAAGAAACCTGTGAATGATTTTCTCGTGAATCATTCTTTCCATTAATCGTTCATCATAATCAACTGCTAATTCTTCAATCCTTTGGAATTTTTCTACTTGCTCAGGCAATTCAGTAGAGACTTTGAAGTGATTCAGTTGGGATTGTGGGATAGATGAAACTACACTGTGATTTGCTTCAAATGAATTGGTCATGATCTTGTTGAGAGATTGTTGTTTTCTCTGAGATGATCTGTTAACTGGAATAGTATATATATATATATATATATATTTACTTATAAAAGGTTATTTAATGAGGAAATGCATTTGAATCTCACCAAATTCAAGAATTACATGTTCATGATCAAATAGAAATTCTGGCACACGGATTCTGGAATCGCCCCGGGTATAAGTGCAGTTGATTATTTTTCAATTATTCTGCAGAATTTCTGAAGATTCCTCTGTCACTAAGCTCCTTTTTTGGGAACATTTATTCCGTTTGTCATCATATTTCTTATTTTGTTCCAATGCCATATTTTGACAGGTACATTGTCATGTAGCAGTAGGAATATCACTTTCAAAACTTGTTCTCTTCTTCCCCACTTTAGTGGTGATTTATTTTGCCTGTGGGAATGGTAAAACACTTAAAATATCAAAGAGAACAAAAATTAGTTACTGATTTTACATTTGTTATCTTATCATATTGTATTTGTATTCCAGAAGATCTACACATGGTTGATTGGTTAACTTCTTTTTGCTCCTTTCTCTTGTTCTTTTTACCATTGGTTCATTTCAGGACTGATATATATTTTAGTCTTTCATGGGTTATAAACTCACCTAGAAAGCACCATAATTGTTCAGCATTTGCTTTCCTTGTGTAGTAAAAACAAATCAATCAACAACACAATGAAATAAGAATAAATCTACTTTGACACCACTTTTTAATACTTCAACAGTATCTGCTGCATTATACTGTATTTGTATATATTTTGCTTTGTTTATTTCTTCTTTTACTTGCTTTGAAATCAGTAACACAATACAAGGCCCGAATGGATTGAAGTTTGAACTATCAATTCATGTAATTCATGGTATAGTTTGTACGGTGGAGTTCATTATAATTTAAGTATGAATTAAGAGGAAATAGTTGTATGTGATGTGTGACCAAACATGATTGAAGAGCATGAATGCAAGAGAGCACATTGGTTTCAAATGGCGGATTTGCAAATGGACCATGACAGTACAAACCCTCTGTGCTTTGTGTCAGTTTTGCGGCTGTGTTTGGTTTTGCATGCATGGAGACCTCACACGTATACAAGATCATGGCCTTACACGTATTCAGTGAAATATAGCAAAAACTGAACCGAACTCTCATACTACACACAGGTTCTAGCAAAGAAAACAATGGCAGGCGGAGGAAGTGTCACCAAATTTGAAGTTCAGCAAAATACTCTCTCAAGGGTTCCAAATACAAAGCCTCCTTTCACTGTTGGCCAACTCAAGAAAGCCATTCCCCCACATTGCTTTGAGCATTCCCTCCTCTCTTCATTCTACTATGTTGTTTCTGACCTTTCACTGGCCTTCATTCTATATACTGCCACCACCTACTTCCACCTTCTTCCTCACCCCTTTCCCTCATTGCTTGGCCAATCTATTGGGTTCTCCAAGGTTGCATTCTCACTGGGGTGTGGGTGATTGCTCATGAGTGTGGCCACCATGCCTTCAGCAAGTACCAATGGCTTGATGATCTGGTTGGTTTGACCCTTCACTCAGCACTTCTAGTCCCTTACTTCTCATGGAAACTAAGTCATCGCCGCCACCACTCCAACACAGGTTCTTGATCGTGATGAAGTGTTTGTCCCAAAATCCAAATCCACTGTTGCATGGTACCACAAGTGCTTCAACAACCCACTAGGAAGAGCTGTTTCTCTTCTCATCACACTCACACTAGGATGGCCTTTGTATTTGGTAGACCCTATGATCGTTTTGCAAGCCACTACCACCCTTATGCTACCATATATTCAGACCGCGAAAGGCTTCTGATCTATGTTTCTGATGCTACTTTGCTTTCTGTCACATACTTTCTCTACCTCGTTGCAACTGTGAGAGGGCTGGTTTGGCTGGTATGTGTTTACGGGGTGCCATGGCTCGTTGTAAATGGCTTTCTCGTGACCATCACATATTTGCAGCACACACACTCTTCTTTGCCTCACTATGATTCATCAGAATGGGAGTGGTTGAAGGGTGCTTTGGCAACTATGGACAGGGATTATGGGATTCTGAACAAGGTGTTTCACCATATAACTGATACTCATGTGGCTCACCATCTCTTCTCTACAATGCCACATTACCATGCAATGGAAGCAACCAATGCAATCAAGCCTATATTGGGTGAGTACTATCAATTTGATGGCACCCCATTTTACAAGGCATTGTGGAGAGAAGCAAAAGAGTGCCTTTATGTGGAGCCAGATGAAGGAACTTCCCACAAGGGCGTTTATTGGTACAGGAACAAGTTCTGATGAACCAAACAATGGCACATAGGGAGAGCTGAAAGTTGTGTTATGTATCAGTTAATTAGAAAGTTATAAATAAGTGGATTTGCTCCTTAAACACTTCTGTCTTGTGAACAGTTTGTTTCCCTTATGTTCATAATGAAAAAATAATTGTGTTCTTAATTATATGTGGAAAGGGATATATATGCTTTTAACTTTGTTACACAATGTGGAAAGGGATATATATGCTTTTAACTTTGTTACACAATGTGGAAAGTTCTTAATTGTGGATTTACCTATGCTTGAAGCTTTTTGAAAGAATAAACATTCATCGTTTTAATACTTATTTGTCAGATATTTTATTGTTCTTGGTTAGGGAAAATAATAAAAGCATGAATCAGTTAATAACCTTAATTATTTTTTTATATGAAAATTCAGAAGAGAGTTGTAATATGAGAGTCTTATAACTACGAAAACAAAATATTTAATATGACTTTATTTTTTATGTATTTTCAATTTAAAGCTTTTATACTTTAAACTAATTAAAACATATGGTAGATATGAATTTTGAAGAAAAATATTGTGGAAGTCAATTACTAGTATCGGTTTTATTAGTGATTAATTCTTATATTAAGTTAGTTGAATTTGTTGTAATTTACTCTCCCAATCAAAATTATATTTTTTATCTATAATACTCGAACCGAATATCCTATTCAAAGATATTACATTTCTATTCAACTTATTAATAATAAAAAACATAATATATATATATATATATATATATATATATATATATATATATATATAAATATAATTCTTAAAATAGCATCGCACATATTAGAATAACATATAATAAGTTTAGTAAAATTTCTAAACAGGTGTAATTTTATTAAGAAATTTCCAAAATAGATAAACAAATATTTTATTCCAGATGGATAATAAGTGACACTATTTTAATTATGTAAGAATGAAATCAAGATGTTGTTAGTGGTAAAATCACGCAGGAAGGACAGATTTCAGGTATAATTCGCTAACATTGAAAAAACATTGACATTGTGTCGCTCAAGCACTATTTCAGTGCTTTAATTTAAAAAAAAAAATCATTTAATTCATTTTAAAGAAAAACAGAATTTATTAAAAAAAAAATCAGGACAATAATTCTGTGTGATTTGTTATTTCTGATAATGATACTGCTTATGTAACTATATTTTTTAAAGTTAAAACTGTTATATAACCATTTTTTAAAAATTAATGAATTAAATAAATTAAAGAACTATTACTAAAAAAACAACATAATTACTACGTTAGTAGACCTTCTTAAAAAACCTCTAACTAACAGGTAAGTCAAATTTAAGCCTTACTTAGTTGCATTTGTTTGCTAATTAATTTTAATTTAAAAAGTGGTCATACCTAAATTATATATTAAGAATTTCATATTTAAATAACTAATTTTTCCTAACTAATATGGTTTGTAAATTAGTTTTAATCTTTAAAAAGATGGTTACAATAGTTATACTCAGACATAACAAATCACAAATTATGTTTTTTTTTTAAATACATTCTATTTTTATTAAATGAATTTTATTTTATTTTTTTAAATTAAAACACTGACGATTTTAATATTGCTCCAGTGTATTTTTTATAATAAAATCGTATTATTTATGCATAATTTATATATCGTGGAAATAAAAAAATACTCATTTTTTAGAATTTCTTAAAAAAATTGCACTCTTAGAAATTTTGCCAACAATTTTTTCATCCAGGGAAAAAAAAGATTTTTTCCTCTATAGATATTATGTGTTGCTGAGTATTTAAATTAAGCAAAAAAATTCTATTGCTCTAGTTAAGTTCTCTAAGTTTTATCATTTATTATTACTCTGATCCTAACAAGCTAATATTATAAATAAAGTTACACATTTTTTTTAATTATAGACTATTTAAAAAAAAAAAAAACTAGTTTCAAAGACAATATAACTAACATTTACAATTTTATAAACTAAAATGATGACTTTTAAGAGAGAGTGACCAAAATGACCTGAACATATCACCAATGTATATTTTCTATGCATATCAGTTGAATATTGGTGAATAAAAGACAATTAATAAAACTGTAAAATGAACAACTTTTACAATTTTAACAAAATACTTTCTACAATTTTGCGATAATATATTTTTAGAAGATCTCTTGATAAAATAAACAAATTGTATTAAGAGATAGAATATGAAATAAGATAAACAAATCATATTTTATCCATATACTAAATAATGAATTTTTACAAGAATTATTATACTCTATTATATTAAATAATGATTGGGCAACAGTATTATTTTTTCATAAACTCTTAGAATAGATGTTTTATTCTTAAAATATAAAGATATAAATAATTAATTTTAATAATAATAAAATACAATATAATGATTAAATGATAAATTTAAATTACTTATTTAATTTTCATATTTTTAGGATGGGTGTTATTCATTAACGGTTCCATATTTTTGTGTAACATTTAATTAATAATTTAATAATATTCTAACAAATTTTAAAATATTTGTGTTGAATTTATAACAAAATTGAGCGTGGGTTTCGTTCCTTCTTATCTTAACACACACGCAAAGGAAAAAAAAAAGGATAAAAAAGAAAGAAAATTGAGGAATTTTTGCAGCTGGAAGAACACGTTGCTTACGCAAACTGTTTCGATCATCTCCTTCGCTACTTCACTCAGGTTGTTAGGTTTTCTCTCTCAATTTTCATCTAACAAACAATTTTCACTCAGATTCGTAAATCTATCAATTAGATCACAGGGTTCGATCACTAACTATAACGTTTCGAAACCCGTTTTTTCCCCATTTTCCCGTCTGTCCTATGAAATTCAGGATCTGAAACGAACAGGATTGTTGAGTTTCAGTTTGACTTTAGATTTTGACAAATTCAAAGTGTGTGCATGCACTGATTCATCAAACCGGTGAATTGAGATTTCTCTTGCGATCATTGTACCTTGAATTGAATGAAATTAGGTTTTGGTTCTGACTTCGATTAGATTAACCATTTAGGGCCTGTTACTGGCAAGTTGCAATTGCAGTATGTGTGTTTTTGTGATTGTTTTTTTGTTATTTACATCTTGGATTGGTTGTTGTGGGATTCAGGTGTTGTTGGTGTAACTGTTTGTACCTTCTCGTGGTGGAACTTGTTGGAGATTGGAGATGAGTCAGAGGGGTTTAATATATAGCTTTGTTGCCAAAGGAACTGTTGTTTTAGCGGAACACACGCAGTACACGGGGAATTTCAGCACCATTGCTGTTCAGTGCCTGCAGAAGCTACCTTCAAATAGCAGCAAATACACGTATTCCTGTGATGGGCACACCTTTAACTTCCTCTTAGACAACGGATTTGGTATTTGTTTTTATGTATTATTGCCTGGTTTACTGATTTGACCTTTAATACATATGCCAATGTCAGAATTTTGTTCCCCTTTGCAGTTTTCCTTGTTGTTGCTGATGAGTCAGTTGGAAGGAGTGTTCCTTTCGTGTTTCTTGAACGGGTGAAGGATGACTTTATGAAGCGCTATGGAGCAAGCATTAAGAATGATAGTACCCATCCACTTGCCGATGATGACGATGACGATGATTTGTTTGAGGACAGATTTAGCATAGCGTATAATCTTGATAGAGAATTTGGGTTCGTTGTAACTGATCCTTTTAAATTTTTGTTTTCTTCTGTTTGTAGTGGTTTTAAATTTTCGATCTGGTTGTGTAGACCAGCACTCAAGGAGCATATGCAGTATTGCTTGAATCATCCAGAAGAAATAAGTAAGCTATCGAAGTTGAAGGCTCAAATAACTGAGGTTAAGGGGATAATGATGGACAATATTGAGAAGGTAAGTATATTGAACTAAGCCTAAAGTGGCTGCTTTGAAATGTTTCTTAGTTCTGAATCCTTGCACAAATGCTAACTAGTTTATCTCTGGATATGATGTTATTGTTTGTGCAATTTTCCTTAATTTTGGGGAAGGGTGGAAGGAGTTGTAAATAAGGGATGATAACATTAGTATCAACGCTGTTTCAAACTAGTGAATTTTAATGTGGTTTCCTAGTGGGACTTATAAAAATTGAAGTCCATATACTTAACACGTATATGTATTGCTAAGACATGACACAGATATAGACATACAGAAAACTCTTTCAAATATAAGATATGATACAGCCTACATACACTAACATGAATTTAGGGGTGGATAAAACTTTACATAAAATGCACAAAATGTCAATGAAGGGACATTTACCATTGCTCGAGAAATACATGACTATCTTAGTGTATGCGATTATTCCTTGTGTCTTTAGACACAGAATAAAAATTAAAACAAAAACGTAGAAAAATAAAAAGGCTGGGTAGTGGGCTTGTTGTCTCCCCAGCCCTTTCTCAGCTTTTTTTGTTTTTCCCTTCCCGTTTCTGAAAAGTGAAATTATATTCTATGGACAAGCTGGATGGGGAATTTGATGCTCTTGTAGGAACCATGGCCTTCAAGGTCCATTTTTTCATAATAAAATTACCCACAATATGGGATTCATGAGAACTCAAATTGAAGTTAAATGTCCGTTGTTCTCATTTTTTCCAGTTTTTCTTTGTGGACCACCAATGGAGTTTTTATATTGCTCAAGAAGGGAAAGGACAATTTAAAAACAGAGAAGGGCAGAGAATTTGCCCACTGCATAGGGATTGTGCTGCTTTTTTATTGTTATTTGTTAATTTTTCCTATTGTCATCTTTTATGTGCAATTTTGGTTGATTCAAAAGATCAAATGTTAGGTTTGTGTCTATTGAAGAATTACTCGGTGGATGATATTCTCTACAAGTTAAAATAAAATACTTTTTAACTTTACAAACTCTTTTATTATCTCTTTTTTATCATCCAAATATTAGCTATTTATTTGTCTTGTTAATAGAATAGATGGAAGGCATGTTAGGGAATTACTAATAATTTCAATATACATATGGATAAGGATGTTAGTTACGTTTCTTAACCTCTCTGCAATAGCCTTAAAAGAGTTAAAAAGGAGTTAAAAATAGCATTGATGTTTAATAATGAAAAGATGCATACTTTTGTATTTTGGCTTTAGGCCAGTGAGGGGATTGAGCCACCTGAGGGTGAGTATATGAAGACTAGCTGTTGAGTCTTTTGCACGTGCATGCATGAAAGACTGGCAGCTTCTTTTTATTTAGCCAAGATTTTTGGAAGGTTTTTAGTCATGATAATAAAAAATATTAGTTTCCAGTGCATGCATAAGAGATTGTACTCATCTGGCTAGTAAAATGACATGGCTCATACAAGAAATGTTTTTATTTATTTCAATTTTAAGTTTTTAGGCATGCTAAAAGATCCTCTCCTATCGCACAGGACCATCATATTGAGGGGAGAGAGACATTTTTCACTGTGTAGATACCTTCCATTGTGGCTTATAAGGTCCTCTAGCTGTATTTAGAACTGCAGCTTTATCTCTCTGACTGAACCAACAAGAAGAGAGGTTCTGGATTCAATATTAAGTGAAAATGTCCATTTTATGCCCTGTTAGCTTCATGAGATTGCTTGTTTTGATTTCATAGCATATTAGTATGTTCTTCAAAGGCTATAATTCAACAATACCCTTTTGGTTACTCATAAACGTATGTGCGTAAAAGCATAAGTTCAGCGTTGTAACAGTTAGACCAACAAAAAGGATGTTATCACCCTAGTAACTTTGGTGGATTAATATTTAAAAAGGCATGCTACTATAGAATTTGACCCACACGGAATTTAGGGAGAAAAGAAGATTTTCATCACATTAAAACTGTCATGGGACTGGTAAATCAAAACTAGGACAAGAGACTGCTTAAACATTTCAACTCTTTTCAAAAGCCACTGTTCTCTCAATATTAAGCACTTCTAAAACATTTGAAGGTTTTGGATCGTGGAGAGAAGATTGAGCTACTGGTGGACAAAACAGAAAACTTGCAGTTCCAGGTATGTATTATTGTCCAAATCAAGCATTTGCATATCTCCTTTTTTAATAAATACTTTGTTTATCTAAAAGAAACACTGTTTGAATCAACTAGCCTGAATTCTGAAACAATCATACTGATGCTATTGTGTTTTCCATTCAAATTTAGGCTGACAGCTTCCAGAGGCAGGGCAGGCAGCTGAGAAGGAAGATGTGGCTGCAGAATCTCCAATTGAAGCTGATGGTGGGAGGAGGAATCCTTACCTTAATCACAATTCTGTGGGTTATTGCTTGTGGGGGATTTAAATGTTGATGGAGCCACAAGAAGTTGAAGGCTGTACAAGGCAAGGATGCACAAAATGATTTACTACGTGTACATGAAATTTGGCACTGGAGTTTATGGTTACCATCATAGACTGTAATTAAGCTTGTGTGGAGAACTGGTAGTTATCTTGAATCAAGCTCGTACTTTAGATGGCATATCTGGATTGGTTGTGTATATCAATACAACAATGTTTTTAGCGTTATATATCCCACTTTCCCTGTCTTCCCTGTTTATTTATTTGTTTCAATTAAAATTGTTAACTAGAGCAGCAGGGGTTATGCAATTGCATGCTCCACAACTTCCATTAGCATTCGCCAGAGACCTTTGTCACATTAGCAATCGCTGCAAACTCAACCACGATTTGTGTACTGCTCACTATGTTGATATGGGCTGACCGAGATTTCGATATATTGACGTGCCAACATGTATTACTACACTGTCATTTTGGTCTTCTAGATTTACGTATAGTTAGGATTATTATCTAATTATTTTTTTAAAGCTAATCAGATGTAAGGTGACTTCAAAGTAAGGACATTTGGGTCCACTAAATAAACCTAAGTTAAATCATCTGTCAAATTAGAAACTCAACTCTGGTAATATAAATAGATACAAACTTATACTTCGGAATGTACGGAAAACCAGAAACCAAAGATTGAGAACACAGAAGAGTGGTAGTATTTATACAGGTTTATTCAGATACATGTTCTAAAGTGAAATGAGTGGTAGTATTTATATAGGTTTATTCAGTCTTAAAAGTACTCTAAATATTAAATGAATTGGAAAAATAAAAATTAATACTAATACTACTATAACTATTAAATGAACATAATAAATAAAAAATATAATATTAAAACTATCCTAAATGTTGCAATACTTTAAGAAATATCAAAACTATCATAAATATTAAATGAATTTAAAACATTCTAAATATGAAATGAATTTAATAATATGCCATTCGCTACTAAAACTATCATAAATGTTAAATAAATTAAATAAATATAACAATAATGTTAAAACTATCGTGAATAACAAAGGAATTCAATGATATTAAAATTATTCTCAATATCAATCAAATTTGATATTTAATAATAAATTTGTCAAAATTAAAATAAATTAATAAATGTAAATTTTGATATTAAACCTACTCCAATTATCAAGTGAAATTATATAATAAAATTTAATATTAAAACTCTTAAATATTAAAATTTAATAAATATAAATTTCACATCAAAACTACTCTTAACATTAAAAAAATTGATAAATATTAAAACCCAAATGTCCTAAATAGAAAATAAGGTTAACAAATTTTCAATGAAAATGTTTTTTTTTTCAAATTTCTGTTTATTCAAGTTTAGATTTATTTCAATTTTATTGTTTTTTTGGCTGATTTTGTTTTCGTGGATTGGATCCATTTTATGAGCATCCTTCTCATTCGGGTGGCACCTTCTCCCTTTACACATTTCTTTTTCTTTGACAAAAGAGCAGAAGTACCTCTCCATTTCAATAATAATGGAAGATGATACTTTAACACTGGTAACAGTCATTTACCTCCATTTGACACTAAAAAATAATATTATTTTATTAAAATATAATATTTTATTATACAAATCAGGAGTGAAATGGTGTTATTTTGCTACAGTAGTGTCAAAGTAGATTTATTCTTCAATAATATTTGCAATGCAATAAGGAATACAACGGAAAAAGCTCCTGGATATTCTAGACAAAACACGATTTGCCTTATTTGCTGATTTGCCAAGTTATTGAATATTATAATGAGGATAGGTAATAATAAACGTATGATTAATTTGCTTTCAGTTTGATTTGATGATCCATTATGTACCTTATTCACTAGTCATTGGCAGTCAGTATTGAATATCACTAAGTTGTATTAGAGTTGGCGGACCCTTCAAAGAAAACACTTTCATATTCCTTATTGAAAGATAAAACATTTTATTTTTTTTTTAAAAAATCAAAAAATGAAATTAGAAAATTGATTTGTCTCCCAATATGTTTGAGACCTGTCATTGTGAATTATAAGCTCCTCTAGCTATAGTTAAAATTGTAACTCAATGACAGGATTTTTGTCTGCCACGGTGGTTTCATGAAAAATTGCCTGGGTTTGGTTTTGTAGCATATTTCGATGTCCTTCAAAGTTTGTACGTCAATATAAGCATAACAATTAGAGAAAGAAAAAAGATCCCAGGCAGTAGGTTTGGTGACGTTTTTATCATATGGTCAGGAAACTCGAAAAAGACTCCAACATTACATAACCAAAGATTGCCTCTTCTACATTAGCTTTCACAAGAAATCTCAACTCGGAAATGACATTACCGAACAGAGGGGAGGGCAGATAGTAACAAAATTATTGTAGCAGTATAAGTTCCTAATTAAATACAGAACGGATTCAAATTAGAATTTAAATCTCCCCGTCTAATTGGTGTACTCCCTTCTAATAGAATAGTGTATTCGATACGCATGTCTCAAAGAAATACAAGACTCGTCTATCACACAGAAAAGGGAAGATTGGAAATGCATCCTTCCACATAAAAAGATACATGCTACAGATACACGCACTCAAGTATTAATTACGATAAATCATACTTTGGGAAGTAAAACTAGTAAGTACAAATTCATAAATTGAGAGGCGAGTACATATTGGGGAAGAAATGCCTATTCATAAAAGAACTGTGACTGTAAAAGCAAAACTGTTATAGGAGCTCAAATTCAAGAAGAAAGTCAATCACACAACTTGGTAGTTATCCGTTATCAACTGTGTTCTCTGAGCAAACTTGGGGGGATTACCACCCTTTAATGGTATGATGTTGGTAACCTGCAACGAGCAGTCAAAAAAGGTAGTTAAAGTATCAGTTTCAACTAGATCATTTTGAAACTCTTTTTCAAATAGCACCACTATACAGCCACAGCTGACGTAAAAATATAAACAAACCTTGAGGTCACTAAAAGTATCAGTTGCCATAAATCGGACTGAAATAGGAAAGAAAGCTGATGAATCTGCTAGTGGAACAACAAACTCCATGGACCCACTGCCAAATATATTAGTCAGACAAAACAAAAGTAACCAGAAATTAAAATGAGAGAGAGAAATAATAAATCAGCTATAAAAAAAAATAGTCTAGATCTAGCACACCTGCGGTTGGAATTATCAATTAGAAGGACAGACCACTCCAAAATGGAATTCCTCGAATCATACCTACATAACCAGTTTTATAACAAATCAAGATCGTAACCTGAAATTAAATTATTTAGAACCAAAAATAAAGTACCAATGATTATAATAAAAAATTCGTGACCTAGAAAAATCATAAGCTTATTTACTTCAAAATTCAACCCAAACCACTAACTATGGCTGTCCCTAACACTTATTTGAGAGGAAGGAAAAATAAATCCGTACCTCCATTCCCCATCAATCTGCCTGACAGATGGGGCTTCACGAAGAGCTGGAAGAGGTACAAAGATCACAACATTCCGCAGATCAAACATTGATGAAGCCTCATATTCAATGCTGACATAAGTTTCATTTCCAGAAGAGGAAGGCCAACAGTTGACTGCAATAGACACAAATAACAGACTAAGTTATTACTACATCAATACAGAGTAGTAGAGCATACCGAGTATAGTTATAAACTCACTTGTCAGCGGCACCATTGACTCATCAGTACTTTGCATTCTCCACTTTAAAAGACCAACACCTCCAGCATCACTAGCTTGACCGGTGGGGAAAGGTCTGTTGGGATCCTTTAGGCCTAGTATAGAATCATTGGCAAATAATTCTTTATTCATGTTAGGGTGTGTCTTGAAAGAGACAGCTTGATTGTCACCAGTTTGGACCTGCAAAGGCACAGTATACCAGTATTAATAATTTTAATCGACCTCCTGGGCCTATTTCAGCATTCAAAAACCAGTATTGAGCAAGAAAAATATCTAGGAGCACTACAGATGAAGGATGCTCAGGATCAACATTAATTACTGTGCACAAAATTTGAAAACAGTAGGTTGCAACAAAACAAATAAAACTGAACATAAAATAAATCATTCGAATATTAGCATGACAATTGTATTTCAAACATACAAATACCTTTTTTGTTTTTTTCCTATTCATTGATGTACGAAACTATAAATTCATGCTAACCAAATTGGTTATTTCAGGAAACCCTTTGATATACATTACATACCAAAAGCACCAGAATACTTCATGAACAAACCAAGGAAACAACACCATTATCACACTGCAGCCATTGTAACCACCACTATCTTCCTTTCAATTTCATCTTTCTGCCTAACTGATTTGCCACTGCTATATGTTCCCTTTCCCTTTTTGCATTTTCCCTTTCTCTTACTCCGTCATATTTCCGATTTTGGTTGTGCGTGATGAGAAGATTATTTGAATGACTAGGTACACTTAGAGCTACTTATAACTACATCTCAAATAAAATGTCATGCTAAACTCATGGTTAACTTATTGAGGATTTCACGAGGCTTAAACACAGGCTCTTTTTGAAACATTATTCTTTTGAAAATTAATTAATTGACTACCTACTATACTACTCTTATAAAGGATGCAAACTGTGAAGAGTATATGAAGACAAAGTAAAGAAAACAATAAAAAACAAAATATATTAGTCAGAGGAAAAAATCTGTTTCATAGATCTAAGGAAATGGTTTTTGACATGACGCAATAGAGTTATTGGTCCATATAACTGATCCCACCTACCAGGAAAGGCTTTGATTATTTTCCTTGTAGGAAAAAAGTATTTCATGAGAACTTCTTCACCTTAATACTGATAAATTTAGCGAAACATTTGTCATATTTCATGACAATAAATAATCAATTAAAAAAAAAAAAACTATTCGGATTATAAAAACCAGAAGCCTATTGGACACACATAAGTTAGAGACAGTGAGAAAGTGATACCTGTACTTGAATATGCCCATCCTCTTGGTTAAGAATTTGGAGAGACAATGTGCCTTGAACATCAAAATTACTGACACCACCATCTCGTTTCAATGTCACATTTAGTTTCTCCTCAACAGTCAAAGTGATGGGATCAGTAGGTGGTGGGGCAGCACCACGAGACTGGGAGAGTTTTGGCTGAACATCTTCAAGAATGACCTCACCTTCTGCTTTCAATGATTCCAAAAACTGATTTGTCCTCTGAGATTTACCAAGCTTCATTCCAAGACCTTTAGGTGGAGCAGTGGCTGATGAAGTTGGACGACCTGAGAAAGAGGTCAATCGCGTAGATAAATGAAAAGGATACTCTCATTTAACTATAGTTAATTCTGGATATAGAGTAAACCACAACCAGTAAAAAGCATTCTAGAAGGATTCAAGAAAACCTATGAAAGCCAACCTTTAGGCTTGGTTGAAAAGGAATCAACATCAGAAGTCAATCCAAAACCAGAGCCGCTTCCAAAACCAGTTCCACTGCTAGATATACTCAAATCACTGAAGCTATTTTCAATTCTTCCAGAGCCCATAGACTGCAATGGACCAAATCCTCCTTTATCACCTCTGTTCTTTTCAATCTGTGGAACACACGACTTGAATAAATGATATGCAATCCCAGGCTTTAAATATAAACATTAAATAAAACATACATCCTTCAATCATACCTTGCTTTTATCAATCTCACTAGCCTTTCGCTTCATAACATCCTTAGTTTCATTAATCTTGCTCTGCAAAACCAACTTGTGCAGCTTCTCTTCATGACTCTCCATCTCACAGTATTGCTTAACTTGTGCAACAGTCACATTTTCCTTATGCCCAAGAGAGATGACTTCATCAAATGCAAAAATCAACTCAAAGGCATGTTTGCAAATACCCTCTTCATCAAGGGAGTAAGAATATTCCGGTACCTAAAATTGTTTAGGAATGAACTCACTGTAATATTGATATTTGGCTAAACATTTACCGAATGACTATAAAAAGACCAATAAATCCAAAATAACCTCCCACTACCACCCCTTTGATCAATCTTTTAAACCCTCCCGAGCCTTCCTATGGAAATCAAAATACTAAATGCTATGTTTAAGGTAAGAGAAACCTATACTGCACCATTAATACTTCGTGAGAAAACCAATATGACAGGAAAAGTAGTAAACAAGGCACAGATGACAACAATTTCTATATCAGGCCCGTAAGTCATACTAGAGAGAAAACCAACAATGCCACAACCCAGATAACAAAAGACGAGTGATTGAAATCAAATTTGCATAATAACATAAGATGTCAAACTTCAACCATCAGAAAGAGGATACAAGTTTAGAGAGAAGTCTCAGAGTTTCCAAATCTTCCAGTATGTTGCTGTTTTTGTTTGTTACAAGAAGCAGGTACAGTGCTTCAATTGGCTGGTAAACATAGCGCACATTCTCAGTCTCAACATATGTGTGTTGTTTTCCAGTCCCAACCAACTTGGGAAATGCTGCCAGAAGACCCTCAATTCTTATGCGAGTCATGTCCACAAACTGTCTAGAAACTAGCACTGCAAAAAAAGCAAAAGTCCTGACTGCATGAGAACAAATGCGCCTGATACATGATTATTTAGGCACCACCAAGTTGAACATCAATTCTAGATTATGTTTTTCTTTTTAAACTAAAAAAATAATCCTGAATCTTAAAAAAATCAAGCAGTGACAATTTATTAACTATTACATAGAATCATACACAACTAACAGATTGAATTAAAGGATTTCATAACTATGCCATTTAAAATGTGATGAGAAGATAGACTATACACTATACAGATAAAAACATAGAACAAAAGATACAGGCCATGCTTCCCAATTTAATCATACAGAATACTGTGTCAGAATTGGTTTTGCCTCCTAGCCGAAATGTGATTTTGGAAAAAAATGTGTATGTTTGCTATTGTAAAGTAAGATTGTTTTTGCCTCCAAATCTTAATTTGGCTAGAAGGGATAAGCACTTTCCACTTTAGGTTGAAAAATTTACAATTTTGGCACAAATTTATTTGAAAATATAATTGAGCCAGAATCAACTTTAAAATCATTTTCATTCAAAATCAATTTTACACACGTGCTCATCCAAACCTACTCAGAGCACTTCAAAGTCAATTTTACATAAAGCCACCCACAGACCTTTCTTTTTAATGGCGCAGGATAAGTAACATAGTTACAGCTTATGTCTGTTTAAAATTCAAGTTTCGGTCATACTCTAGCTATGTGCTATTTTTGAAAAGATGCACCTTGAATTGACAGTATGTCTAATGTGTTTTTCTTCACTTTGGTGAAATTTTCATTTAGTGGGGTACAAAAAAATACAGGGACTAAACATGGAAACCAAACCAGACTATATCAACCAAAACAATACGATCAACCAGGAAGGAACAAATCAGGTGAAGAGGGCTGCAGAGAACTAACCTTTGCCAGATTTGCTCACAATGGATGCAGCAAGGACAACCTGTTACACAGGTAAAACAAACGAAAGAAAAATTAATGGTGCAGGGGGAAAGTAAAAAAATTGAAAGAAAGAGAATATGCCCAACCCATTCCCAAGTGAACTCTGTCCAAACCCATCCCCTCACCATCCCAACTGGCATTTGGAAAGTAAATCGATCTTACAATCAAGAATATTACACTAAACATTCATAGTTACTAACTACATTCAAGATAGACAAAAACAAAACATGCAGCATAAGCCACACCAGAAGATCCAAGATTAACAAATGTTGTACCACGGAGGTTAAAACATTACATAACGTTTTCATTCTAACACAGATCAAGACGTAGTACTAAGTCCATTCGGTCTGTAATTAGGTTTTCATTCTAACGCAGATCAATACGTGGTACTAAGTCCATTCGGTCTGTCATTCTGGATCATGGGATAAAACTACATACACATTACGAAAATAACATTTCTAGGGGGAGAATCATACCACCAAGTTCAACGTAATTAACATGTAAAAAACGACAAGTACAATGAAGAAACTAAAGGAAAACAAAAACAAAGTAATCAGTGTCAAATAGTTTAACAGAAACGAGTAAGTCCTCGAGTATCAAATCAGAGGAGTGTAAGGAGTGTTACCATCTTTTCCGCGCTTAATTTTTGAGGCGACGTGAGTGTTTTTTGGTTCGAATTGAATCTAAAAAAAAATTAAAGAGTGTTAGAAGACATCAGATCCAGAGATGTGAGGTATTCAATGAGGTATAATTGAATGGGGGAATCGGAAAGGAGAGAAGAGAATAGCGAAAGTGTGGACTGAGAGAGAATTTACCAAAACGCGATCTGAGATTGGAGAGCGCAGATCTGATCTCAGAAGAAGAGCGAAGACGAAAGGATGACAAAGATTGCAATGGAAGCCAAAGCAAGTTCAATCTAAGGAAAACGCGATACGCTGCGTTTCATTTACTATTTATTTTATTTTATTTTTTTCAAGCCCAACAAGAAAAATACAAAGGTTATTTCATTGGACTAAAAATATATATATAAAAAATATATTATAATTAAAATTCATAATAAATCATTTATTTAAACTATACACATTAACTACAGAAATTCTCCAGATTTTCACCGTTCTGTTATGCCTTTAATTGTATAATTTTATTTTTTTACTTAATTATCTATGACAATGTATAATAGAAATTTCCTGGATTTATGTACACATTCTATGTTTGTATTGCCTTGAATTATAAATTTGATTTTTTACTTAATTAAAGTAATAATTAAAAAATAATAACTTTCTAACTTCTCACTTTAAATATAATCGCAAAACTTTTAGTCCCTATATTTATAATTTTTTATCTTTTAATTTTAAAAAATTGAAACTTTTAAATATAATAAAAATGTGCGTAATACAGCTGTCTCCACTGGTATCTATAATGAAAACTTAAAATCATAATATAGTAATACATAGAGAATATAAATTTTAAAACTATATAGTTTATTTATACTTTAAGAATAAATTATAAATTTGTTTAGTAATGTGTTAGAGTAATTTTATTTTTTTATGGCAAAAACAGTAATTTAATATGTTTTTGAAATTGCCTTATGAGTTTAAACGTACTCGTGACACCTATTGACTCAAGTTTAATTTCCTTTCCTCCAATATTGCTTTCTCCTTGTTGATGGTTGCTCTGTTTAGTGAATGCCACTTTGATACAGTAGAATCGGGTGTTTTACAATCCCAAATTTGAAATTATACTTACTTGAATGTTATTATGTTTAAAACTTCACAGTACACACCTGTATGTATGATAATAATATATTATTAGGAAAAAATTTCCAAATGGATGAACTTTACACATATATTCTCAAAATAGATAAAAAAAAAATTATGAAAATGAGTATATCGTGTCTAATGAAAATGATTTTATTTTAAATAAGTTGTGTCATTTTAAGATGATTTTGTTTTGGTTAAATTGAGTTTTAAGAAAGAAAAATGTAATGTTCATGTAAAACTATATGTGTTATTATAAAGTCGATCACCCTCTGACCACTCAAACTTTATAAGTTTTTGTTCAGTTGAATTGTATGGTTATAATTATTTTTTTCTCATAAATTTCACTAGTATCTTAGTTTTTCTTGGCTAGTCATCAATCGGTCTCGGAAAAAAATTCTGACTTCAACACAAGTTAATAAACGATAATTTTAGATCAGAATTATATTACCTTTAGATATATATGTTAGATTCCTATCTGACACCACTTAACAATTAGCATAATAAGAGATTTCATCTATTTTAAAAATATTTGTGTCAAATTTCACATGTTTAAAAAAAAATAGTTTAGAAAAATAGTGTTGTTATTAGACTGATTGGTTTATTGTTGTGGCTTACATTGTACTTTATTATGAGAATGAAACGTTAATATGTGTAATTTATTTTATGCTTTGTATTTTTGTAGTTGTTATGATATAATCATTTTTCAACAATTTTGTATATAAAAAATCAATATTTTTCTCAATCAAAGACAAAAAGGCATAGATTGGGAGCACATAATTCTCTACAGAATTGTTTTTCACACAGGTATTGCTTACTGCATCCACCGTTACTTCGCCCCATTATTAACAGAAAAAGAAAATTAAAATATTATCTTTTATTGTAACACACCACCACTGTCATTATTGTTGTCACCGCTGCTACACTATCGTGGCTACAGAAGGAAAAGGGACTGAAGGAAAAGGGACTATAGGGAAAGAAGAAGAGAGAAAACATGTACCTAGAAAAAAAAAACTCATTATGAGAAGCTTATTCTAAGAAACTCATTACAGAAAACTCATTCTGAAAGGTATTATATATTATTTAGAAAGCTTGTTTAGGAAATTTTGTTCAGCAAGTTTGTTTCGGAATGAATTTCATACAATTCAGAAATTCTGCTTTGAAAATACTGCTCTATAAATCCCATTCCAGAAATTATGTTCATAGATCCTGTTCCAAAAATTTCAAAAACTGTTTTAGAAAATTTCAAAAAACAGGTAATCTGAAAATGACTTTAAAGAAGGGTAAAGTATCATTTTCAAAATTATGGGATACGCCAAGAAATTGTGGGGTGCATGAAGGAGAAGTATACAGACAGAGCCAAAGGCCCAAATCAAGAGATTTAGAAGAATAATATTTACTTCCTTCACTCTCGTAATTGCTAACCACACCCCTAATTTTTTTAAATAATTATTTTACCCTCCATAAAGATAACTTCTGAATTTTCTGTTTCAAAATTTTTTGAAAACAAGTTTTTTAAAATTTTTATGACTCGATTTACACATTAAAATTTTTGCAATAGGATTTTTTAAACATATTTTCTAGAACAAAACTTTATTATAATATATGAGATATGTTCTGAAACAGAATTTTCGAAACAAGATTTTGCTACAACAATGACGTCAGGCACCGAGAAAAGATATTTTAATGTTTTTTTGTTTAGTATGGGGGTGCAGGTAGTAATGATGTTGGTTCACGAAGAAAAAACTTTATTAGTAGAAAAAGTAAAAGCAGTATAATCCATTTCACTCACCCCTAGATTTTCGTCAATAAGAACATGGGTTAATGTTCTTTGATGATATTTGTTGCAAAGACAAGAAAACTTCAGCAAGAATATTGATTTTTTCTCCATATGGATTCTTTGAGGATAATACTCAGAGCCCACACTAATTTTTCACACAACTTTTTCCATGAAATTTATTGCACCAAAAAAGTGAAAAAAATCACTGATTTTGCCCCCTACAACTTGATCACAAATTCTTCCACATACACCCAATATTGCACAACTAAGGAAACATCATTTGTCATAACTATTAGAGGGTAAAGACTAGTTTTTTATTGAATTAGAGAGTGAAGAATGATGTTGGTGGTACTTTCTAAACTGGCCAACAATAACCTAAACATGGTCCACCATTAGGACATTATTATCCACCACTCACCTAAGAAACTTACACATGCTTCCTTCCTAGCTTATACCTTACTCACATGGCTAATGCCACATGTGCTGTTCTATCATCCACTCATACTCAACAACGGCTAGTTGACCCATTCCATCTCTCATAAATCAACTTTATTATAGTTTATTTATTTTTATTATAACACAACTTCAACACCTGATATATTACTTCCAGTACTATGTTTGTAGTTTTCCTTTTGCATTTATGTAGCGGTTAATAAAAGAATAAAAACAGAAATATTTATCTTTTTAATCCAAGTCTCTTAATCATTAAGTCAATTCAATTACACTCTTTTAACTATTTAGTTAGAGTAATAAATAATTTTATTGGTTCATTTCATCAGAGGCATCAAATTTGTTAATATTAAATATAATTTAATGGCTCTAATTATCAGACTTGTTAAGAAACAAAAGCAAATAAGAGAAGTGAAGTTTGGTGAGTAGCATTTTTGTTAGAATTTAATTTAGGAAAGATTAATTTTGGATCACAGGAAGATATTTTCCATGTAAACTTATATAGTTGTATATAAAATTTTATTTGTTTGGTAAAAAAACTAAATTTTAATTAAAAATAAAAAACGTAATTAATAATTAAGATTTGACGAACACAACAGCTCTTCCAGTTTTACGTATTTATCACCATTTTCAAAATTTTATCAGTTAAAAATATTAAAATGATCAAATATTTATCCCTACTTTATATAAAAAATTAAAAAAATGGTTTTCAATAAGCCAATAAAAAAATGTTACTGATCTGACTCATTAAATGTAGTCACTACACCCAAGCATTATAAAACAACAAGACAGCCTCTGCGGATTAGTTCCGAGGAAACCATTATCCACCCACTATTCTCTAAAAAAAAGTCAAATAAGGTTTTATTTTATCCCTTATTTTCTTAAAATACACTGCTTCTGTTTATTTTTAAAATCAAAGAAATAAAATGTAATTATAATTAACGCAAAGTAATAAATAATTACATTATCTAAATTAAAAGTAATTTATTTTTATACCAAAGAAAGTTAACAAAATTTCAGAACAGGAGACTATTAAATGAATGGTAAATTTGGTGTTGACCAACGGCATTCGCATTAACTTTTTTTTTTTCTTCATTTTTATATTTATTATATCACAGTAGCTTTGGAGATCACGTAACTGAGAAGGATCAACTAAGCCCAAAAACCTTGGCACGTGATGAAGAAGAGGACTCAGTGCTCTTAAACATGGATTCTTCCACTTCGCACACTTTCATAGATGTGATGTTTGTGGTCAAAACTATTTATCGTTATAAATTCTAGTGCAGAAAAACAAGTGTGTGAATTTTGCTTTATCTGTTTCTTCAAAACCAAGCATAAAACAGAGTCACAATATCCATTCATGGCTTCACCTGCAAGCCAACCATATCAAATCTCTTTTCTTCATTCATTCATTCACATGCTCATAGCTTAGCAATGGAATCTCAAATACGGTGTCGTTTTCAGTTCGTTTAAGCGTCCATATCTCAATTTTATTCCAATAAGTTAGAACAAACAAACACTTCTACTACGGTATCTTAATCCAATCCAATCCCAAAACCGAACACTTTTTTTATGGGGAACTGTTGCGGGAAGTCGGAGAAATTAACGGCGGAGATAGTCCCACGCGACGGGGCGCGAGTGTATCCCACCGTCCGGTTGCACGGCTCGCCGAAGAGTATTCTCGCGACTTACATTCGGTTCGCCCTGCTGCACAGGGCGGTGTCGTTGGACTTCGTGGAGACGGAGCAGCGCGTGGGAGGGGGCGAAGCGGAGGGTGCGGTGACGCTGCAGGTGGGATCGGAGGTGGTGTCGGGGTCACGCGAGACGCTGCTGCGTTTCATCGACGCGCGGTTCCCGGGGCCCTCGGTGGGGGGCGGGAACAGGAGGGAGGACGAAACGGCGCCGTTGCTGGCGAGCTTGACGCGAGTGCAGCACACGAGCATGCTGTGGCATGTGGAGCGGATGGTGAGGTGGGCGGAGGATATGATGACACGTGGTGGAAGGAAGACCGTTGATCCTTCCATGGGGACTCCCAGGATGGAGATTAGGAAATTCGCCAGGAGCTACTCGGAGCTGCTTGAGATCATGATGGAGCACGCACAGATGGAAGAAACGGTTCTGTTCCCTATTTTTGATCACGCCGATCGAGGTAGCTACCAACATAATTTTCATGTTTTTTTTTTTTTATGATTTTAAGATTCTTGTCACATACTTTGATGTATATGGTTTGGTCATATGGAGCATGTGAAATTTTACTTGCCTTTGAAGCAATGCTGTGAATGGATGAATGTGTGTTAAATGGTAATTGTTTTAAAAAAAAAATGCAGGGCTTGCTAAAGCAGCAAAAGAGGAACATGCCAGGGACCTACCTCTCATGAATGGCATAAAAGAAGTGATAAAATCTGTTGGGGTTTTGGACTCCGGCAGCCCTGATTACCAAGAGGCTTTGTACAGTGTTTTTACTCGGCTGAAGTCATTGCTGGTATGTTCTGCTCCTAGTAATGATAATTCTATTTGCCATGCTCTATAATTGGATTTTATAAATTCTATTTGATTGAAAACCTGTTGAGAAATAAGAAATCTAATCTGGGATGTGGAAACTGTAACTATTAGTATGCGTTTGGAAACGGATCTCAGATGTGATTTGTTTAGGTTACAAGTGAACACCATAGGTTTTAGTTTGTGCTCTTCACACCTTGAAAAAACCAAATCAAATCTGGATTATGGAACCAAACACAGGTATCTGTGACCTGTGGCGTGATCATACAGCTGATTTTACTTGGCAAAAAAAGAGTTTGCGTGTGTCAATTTGATATCTGGGTGTCTGCGTGTGTTTTTATTGGGGGTGTGATTTTGTTGATAATTTTTTAGGTGCAATGCAAACAACATTTTGTGGAAGAAGAGGTGGAATTACTTCCAGTAATGGAGGCTTTGGAGTTGAGTGAAGAACAGGAAGTGAGTGCACTGGAGCAGTGTTTTGATGTGATGCAGGGAACACACGGTCGGTTATTGAAGCTTTTTCTTGAAGGTCTCCCTTCTTGTGATGCTATGAAGTATCTGGACTTGATCAGCAAGTGTAGGGACAAAGAAAAAATGGAATCTATGCTCAGGATGATAGTGAAGTGATAGATCTTGTTAATGGGTTCAATCATTTGTGCACACATGGATGAACTGTCAGGCTTGCTTTGTCAATAGATGTAAAATTGCTTTGTTTTAGCCAGTTCTTCTTCTAAAGGAAACAAGTACCCAGCATATGTGTGGGGTTTCATGGTTCGGCTTTTGTGACCTGTGACATTCTGCTGCTTGAACATGTGAGTCTGGCCTTTCGGTTAAGGAAACAGAAAGCAAGAACAGCATTTGGAAAAGCAGGATGTTTTCTTTTGCTTTTTTTCTTTTCCTTTTTCTCATGATAGTTTGGATAAAGTTGCCATGAACATGTTCTTAGATAATGTACATCCAAATATATTCAAAAGTAAGTTTAAGTTTGCCAGATTGTTTTGATTGGTAACTCCACAGTTTGTTGAAATTATTTAGCCAAGTTTTGTTTGTCCATTAGCTGATAGTTCACGTGGTATCCTTCCAAATATCCCTCCCCTCTTGCTAGAGCATCAGATTCAAAGCTAGGTTCCTTACTACATTAAAATTAAGTCTCTTTTTTTTTTCATTGTTCAAAATCTTACAAATTCAAATTACTTAAGTAAAACTTAAATGGCTATTAGTTGAACAGGGTTGAGATATATGACAGATCGAGTATGATGGATTATGACTTGGCATACTGGTGGAGCGTATATGGGTTAAATTCAGCAGCTAATCATTTTAGAATAGATCTATCATATCTGTAGTTAGAAGAATAAATTCATTATTATCTATAAATGTTTTACATAATTTTCAGCCTTAACATCAACTCCCCATCATCCCCACATTGATCATAATTCTTCTGTTATTGTTATCATTGTCACTGGTGTCTACAATGCACTCTCCTCATCTTAACCACCTCACCGACATTATATTATTAACATTATGCCATACACCTCTTTCATCAAAACCTCATTATTGTTACCTTCACTGCACTCATCTTCATTACAGTCACACAACGTCACCACCGGAGAAGTTTCACTATCACAGAACCATTCTAACCACTAACAACCGCTTCAACATTCAGTACTACCAAACACTCACCTATTATTTATAAACTCTTTAAATTTGATTGTTACCTTCGCCCTAATGATGAACTTATCATAAAGTAATTGTGTAATATTTTACAAATGCTTTTGTCAGTGTAACCTGTCTCATTTTATTTTCTTACTTCTGTTTCAAGGTTTCATCATCCATTTTTGGGTTAAAACACATGAAAATGGTGCATAAATGAAATGGTACATAAAATGATACATATTACTCCTTGCATGAAGTGTCATGCTATAAAAAAAATGACAAGAATGGAAACAGAAGGAACTAGGAGGATTTTTTGATCAAATAAGACAGATAGGCATTTTATTAGAAAAAAGATCATTGATAAAGAAGAACCTACCACATTATAATTAATATCTATTTTATATAAACAGCTTAAATGATTTATTCATTTTATTAAAAAAAATTATGCATGTATTAGTACAAATTACAATGTACTTGGCATGTCCCCTGATTCGTACAGGGGAACAATGCTTAAAAAAACTTTAAAATACATGTGTAAAAACAAAATAAACAAGAAAAGTGATACAAATTTAACAATAAAAAAATTTGAAGACATTTTGTCAGAAAGAGAAATGAATGCACAACTTGGAAAGAGATATTTATATGTTAATATAATAGATTGATTTTAATAATATTTGCAGAATACACAGAATTAATATAATTGATCTATTTCGCAGAATGCACATGAATGTGCTAATCAGTATAAACAAACTGATACAGAAACATATGCCTGTAACATAGCAAAGATTGAGAAAACACATTTCATTCATGACCACTCGTTAGCAAAATCAATAGTACACGTATTTGGAGTACTACAACAAAATAAAAAATTCCCATATTAATTAAGAGAATCACTGAACATAAAATCTTCATTCAACTAAAATCATTACATGATTAAATTGAAATGACAGATATTCAGATATAACTAAATGGCCATAGCTAGCTTTTGAAAACAGATATTCAGATACTAGAAGGAAGCCACAGCAACCAGAACATAAAATAACTAAATGGAAATAGCTAGCTTTTGAAAACATGAACTTGAAGCAGGAGAATTGCAGGATTAATCAACTCAAAGATACAAACGTCACCATCTTTCAATCCAATCTCTTTTGCAAACGTAGTCCAACCATTAGAGAACCGATGATATCTATCACGACTACAGATTAACTTCACACGCCACCTCCTATTCCCCATCTGCAACATCACATTCTTCTCACCGCTGGTACAATTCAAAAACTTGGACACGTATATCTGAGTAAAGTAACAGTATTGAAACAGTTAGAAAGATACTCATAACAGAACCTATAATAAACTCGTACCAGCATTCATATTAAAACTTACCGTAGCATTTTCTGCCAACTTAGACTGCTCTATCATAAGAGTGAAATAAGTATGTTCTGATTTAAATTTTTTGGTTATTTTCTGACCCCTTAGTGTCCTTGGCATATTCAAACAGTTTCCTCTTTGAGTAGAACTCTCACCTGTGCATTGCAGAAATAGAAAAGTCACAACCTTTTTACACCCCTCTTGAATCTGACAAACAATCTTAACTAGTTACAGTATATTTATTCTTCAAATGTTTTAGGTGCAGTAGAGATATTTTCATGAATAACATACCTTCGTGTCTGATTAAGGTTCGAACATTTGTCCCATTTGTCCCTTTATCAGAAGGACCAACCCCAGCTTTCACTTGTTTTACATTGTGACTTTTCACCTTCCACATTCGAGTTTCTCCACGAGGAGGAGAACAGACCGTCAATGGCATTGGACTTGCATTTTGCTCATTCTCAGTTGCATTCACGGTCTTAAGAATCACGTCGGTGTGAACATCCTCGTCCTCATCCTCATCCTCGGTGTTAACATTCTCGGTGTTAGCTGATCCATTACTAGGAGACAAATAATCTATTTCTACACCACTTGTATCATGTATGAGTACATCAATATGGAAGCTTCCTTTGTAATTGAACACCACAAGAGCTCCATAACCTAAGGAATAATGTTTAACAAACTCTTTCCAACCCTTTACAAACCAAACCTCACCATTCTTTTTTGTCCAATACACCACCCACTCCTTGAAGTCTGGAGTCCTAAGAAACACTGGATTTGGCAAACCACTCCCATGTCTCATTATGAACTTGTTGGGTAGTTTCTGCAAACAAACAGTTATTAGTATCCTCCTTCATGTTTCTATCATAAATATACAAACAATTAACTAACCTTCTTTTTTCTTATGTTCTGATCAATCCTATACTGCATGCAATATCTCATGCAGATACATCATGAAATATCTCATGCAATTATTATTGAGGTGTGATCTATTCTAAATTAAGCAAGTAAAGATAACAATGTAAAACATCTCATGCAGATACATCAGATATGCATATATATAGCTATTTTGCTTAGAAAGGCTTAAGTATAAACAATACTTACTATTATTTCAACGTTAGTGTCAATAATAATCTTGAAAAAACTGATTGGCAAGCCTGCACTACTTTGACCCGGATGAGAAGCCATGAAAAAGATTTGAACTTGAGAATCTATATGTAATGGAAAAGAATTGAACTTGAGAATATGCAAAATTCACAATGCATAACTCCAACATATATAGTAGAGTTTGATGTGATCTGATTCCTTGTACAGTTTTCAAGAATGGCGTTAACAGTTGGAGTTTAATGTTTACCTCTGGAATATGCTGCCATGGGGTTTTAGGGTTTTTAAGTAATCCACTCAGATTTGTTGGTGCACTTTGAAAGCCTGAAACATCATTTATTATTAACATTTTGAATTTCTAGGCAAAGGAGTAGTCACATCTTCTGTACAAAGCTTTTAGGCCCTTTTGGTGTTTGTGGTGTTTGGTTCCAAAAAGGGTGAAGGGAGGAAAGTGCAACACCAATAACAATTGAGATTTACGAAAAACAAGAAAAATGGTCCTTTTTTAAACTTTTTTCGCTCACTTGCGGAAAAATTTTATTTTTTAATTAAATAAAAAAATTAATATAATTATAATTAAATATAATATAATAAAAATATCTATTTTTTATTTTAATATAATAAATAATTAATTTATAATAAAATAAGAACTAACTAACAAAATAAAAATAAAATTAATATTTTGTTATATATTTTATGTTAAATAAATAAAATAAATTTATAGAATATTAATAAAGTTAAAAAATATTAATAATAAATTTATAAAATAATAATAAAAATAAAATAATTATAAAAACAAAATACTAATAATGTTAATTTTAAAAAATAAAAATAATAATAAATTCATAAATAATAAGTACAATAATAAAATTATTAAATAATAATAAAATTAAAATAAATTTATAAATTAAAAATATTAATATTAATTAATAACAATAATAATTTAATTTTACTTTTATTTTCTAAATTATATTTAATTTTATTTTATCTATTATCACTCACAAATTTTCATAAACTTTTACAAACCACTTTCTTAAATTTCCAATCCAAACAAGTTAATTTAATTTCTTGTAGGTTAAATTTTTTAAGTAATAAATTTTCATTAATACAGTATTTTGAATTTTATTTCTTATTTTTCATGGTATACAAATATTTGTTTTATATAGTCAAAATAAAGTTGAAAATAATATTTAAGTTTATAACTTTTATTTTAAATCATTATAGGTAAGTATTATTTTAAAATCACTTATTAATACAATATTTAGTCTCACATTAAGGTACTAAATAATCTCTTTTGCAAACGTACTCCAACCATTAGAGAACCGAAGGTATCTACCAGCATTCATATTAAAACTTACCATAGCATTTTCTGCCAACTTAGACTGCTCAATCATAAGAGTGAAATAAGTATGTTCTGATTTAAATTTTTTGGTTATTTTCTGACCCTTAGTGTCCTTGGCATATATTCAAACAGTTTCTTCTTTGAGTAGAACTCTCACCTGTGCATAGCAGGAATAGAAAAGTCACAACCTTTTTAGACCCCTCTTAATCTGACAATCTTAACTAGTTAAAGTATATTTATTCTTCAAATATTTTAGGTGCACTAGAGATATTTTCATGAATAACATACCTTTGTGCCTGATTAAGGTTCCAACATTTGTCCCTTTATCAGAAGGACCAACCCCAGCTTTCACTTGTTTTACATTGTGTCTTTTCACCTTCCACATTCCAGTTTCTCCACAAGGACGAGTACAGACCCTCAATGGCATTGGACTTGCATTTTGGTCATTCTCAGTTGTATTCACGGTTTTAACAATCACAGCGGTGTTGGTGTTAACTGATCCATTACCATTACAAGAAGACAAATAATCTATTTCTAGAGCACTTGGATCAAATATGATTCCATCAATTTGGGAGGTTCCTTTGTAATTGAACACCACAAGATGTCCATGACCTAAGGAATAGTTTTGAACAAACTTTTTCCAACCCTTTACAAACCAAACCCCACCATTATTTTTTGTCCAATACACCACCCATTCCTTGAAGTCTGGAGTCCTAAGAGACACTGGATTTGGCAAACCACCCTCATATATCCTTATGAACTTGTTGGGTAGTTTCTGCAAACAAACAAACAATTATTAGTATCCTGGTCTGTGTTTCTATCATAAATATACAAACATTAAAGTAACCATTTTTTCTTCTGTTCTGATCAATCCTATACTGCATGCAATATCTCATGTAGATAAATTAATATGCATATATATAACAGTTAACATTAGTTTCAATAATAAACTTGAAAAAGCTGATGAGCAAGGTTGCACTACTTTGGCCCATATGAGAAACCACGACAAAGATTTGAACTTGAGAATCTATATGCAAAATTCAGAATGCATAACTCCAATAGAGTTTGATGTGATACAGTTCAGTGTACAGTTTTCAATAATGGCACAGTTGAAGTTTAATGTTTAGGTCTTGAATACTATCGTAGGGTTTTTAAGTAATCCACTCAGATTGGCTGGTAGACTTTGAAAGACTAAATCATCATTTATTTTTAACACTTTTTGAATTACCCTGGTCAAAGTAGTGGTCCTATTTTCTGTACAAAACTTTTAATGCAATGAAACTAAGGATTCTCTAGTTTAATGATTTTGGATAACTACACATTGTATTAATAAGTGATTTGGAAATGTTTATTATTAAATAAAGATTTTTAGTATTGATAATATTTATATTTTATATAGATCAAAAGGTTCAGTATAAATTCTACTCATGTATGAATGAAATATGTAATATTAGTTAGCATCACAAGATGTTATATATCCTTAAAACAATCAATCGCATAGAGAATATCCAATATTATTTCAAAAAAGTTTTTACATGGATTTAAGTTATTAGTGATATGAAAAGATGTTTCTTGAATTCATTTTGAAGTAATTATGAAAGGTTGGCAATCCCAATTGGGCAGCTTTGACACAACCCCAGATGTAACAATGGTTGAAAGCCAACAACCTCTCAGAACACTCGTGATCCCGTATTTATATCTCTTGCTATCCACATCTCAAAAACTCAACTTATGTTTGAATTACTGTGGGCAGAATTAACAGGTGAAAAGTTGTTTTGTTTATGAGATACAAAACCAAGGCAATGGACAATGGTCCATGGCTTGTTCTAATGCCTTCTTACTCCTGTCATTTTGGTTTGTGAATTCTACTATACTATCTATAATTTTACTATTAGAAGTTGGTCTGTATTGAATCTGATTTCTTATGTTACTTCTAGAATGATTTTGTTAAATTTTAAAATAAATACTAATTAAATTTAATAATCTATTAAATTGTCATAATTAATTTCACTTAAAATATCTTTTGAAATAAACAATAAGGCTGCTAACTTGTTTAATCTTTATTAATTTTAAATAAAATTTTATTAATTTAAGTGAACAGACAATAACGATGCCAACTTGTTTAATCTTTGTTGATTTTAATAAGATTTTATTAATTTAAGAATTTAAGTTTTCAGAAATTCCTTCCAGTTGAAGCAACTGGTTCTGAAATTGTTAATACCCATATGCTATATATCTATTTGAAAAAGAATTTATTCTTTTCATATAATTAAGAATGTCAATTGGTTCATCTTTTTCCAATCCAAGATATTTAATTCTCAAAATAAATCTAAGTTATCAAGATCCAATAAATTATCATGTTTCAAATATTTTTCAATGTTTAGACATTCAAAAAACACTCACCAAAATTTTCTAATTTATTCTTTTGTTTAATTTTTATAAAATTCTCCATATCTCCTTTTTGTGATTTTACAAAAAGTTCAATTCTTCTTTTTTTGAAATTTTGATTAACTTTATCCATATTTTCTAATTGATATATTTGTATATAAGATTAAAAAAATATAATATTTATAGCACTGATATAAGTTATAAGTAAATAAAAAACTAAGTTAAAAAAATAAAAATAAAACCTGATTGCCAAAACAAAACTTTATTGTAGTATATTATCTTGAAGTCTCAAGTCTCCTTCTATCTTTCATTCCTGTCATTTCGAAAGTCTTTACATGTAATTTACAAATTCTAAATGTGTAATGCTCTTACCTTGAATCTGCACAAATTATTTTGAAATTAAATAAATAATAATGAAAAAATAATATGATTTTGAGATCAATTCATCAATAGAATTCATATTGATGTGTAAATGGAGCAAATGCAAACACAAACTTCAATTCCTCAATTTATCGCTCCAATTCTCCAAATAAAAACATATGAAGAAATATAAATAAATTTTAGAATTAGATAATAGGCTAATGACAATCAAACACTCAAATTGAAACTAAGATACAAAAGAAAGAATGAAAGAGTCAGTGAAAGAAAGAACATAAGTGAAGAGGTCAGATAAGAGAAAGAGATAAGTGAGAGTTAGAAAATGAAATGCCGTATAAATAAATGATGAAATTTAATGGAAAAATGACTTCTTGACTGTTCAGTTTTTTTTTTTGGAAAAATACTACTAAATTATTATATGAAAATTTCAAGAATATGATTCCTTAAATAATATTTACAATACCAATATAAATTTAAAGTTATTAAAGAATATTTATAGTACCAATGTAAATTTAAAAGTCAGATAAGATATTTTAATTTTTTAATTAAAAATTACTTTTAAGTTTAATTTTAAAATTGAATACTTTTTAATTTTATAATAATATATCAATATTAAAATTTTTAAGGCATTTGAGGCCTAAAACAGTTACTTTATCTACTTGAACCTTAAGTCAGTCCTGCAAGAAAACCAATCCAAGTGAGTTTAGCCTTCCTAAAGAATAAAAAGAAAAAAAAAAGTAAGAAAACTAAAGTGTTTTATTTTACTATATTTTACAAATGTCACTTTGAAACTTAATTTTTCTCTTGAAACTTGTGTCTATTTATAGTTTTATTGGCTCTAAGAATCTAAGAAGAATCGTCTCTTTCTAATTTCATTCATAATTTTCATATTTCATATTTTTCAAATTCTATTTTTTTATCTTTACAAAAATATGCTCATCAATATAAAATAACTTTCCACGCTTAAAAGACATTTATGTAAACAAAATATTGTAAAATCTTTTTGAATAATGAAACAACTACATTCTCCAAAAGTATAAGGTGAGCATATATAAATTTACATTTATTATGAAATGTTTAAAGTTTCCACCAATCCTTATGAAATATTTAAATTTAAATTTCTCAATCTATCACTCCAAATTCTCTAAATAGAGACATGTGCATAATGAACAATATGGAATTATAAAAACAAAATTGAAATTAGATAATGATCTAATGATAATCAAGCACTCAAAATCTAAACAAATATATAAAAGAACAAATGAAAGAGTCTGAAAAAGAAAGGAGATAAGTGAAGAAATCAGGTAAGAGAATGAGATAAGTGAGAGAGTTAGATAATGAAAAGACATATAAATAAATGATGTCAATTTGATCCAAAAAAATTTAATATTTAGGATTCCTTGATAGTTTAAATTTTATTTTTAAAAAAATACTATTAATTTATTATAAGAAAGTTTCAAAAATATTATTCATTAAATAATATTTACAATACCAATATAAGTTTAAAGTCATTAAAGAATAATTATAGTACTTATGTAAACTTGAAGTCAGTTAAGATATTTTAATTAAAAATTACTTTTAAGTGTAATTTTAAAATTAAATATTTTTAAGTTTTTAATAATATATTAATAGTAATTTTGTAAAGCCTTTTAGGCCTAAAGCCGGATTGTTTCTTCCTGCACCTCCAAGCCCTCTTAAGGCACCACCAAAATTTACAAATATTCCAACACTATATTTTTTGTAATTACTGTTTTATCCTTAATGTAATTAAATGAATGCAATAGTGAAATTGGGTGGTGGGTGGGTACAAGGTTGATGCAGATCGTTGAAGGTGAATGGTGACGTGCAGTGGATGAGTGGTCTTTTGCGGTAGTGTGCGTTATCGGCAGCGATGGACAAGTGCGAGTGTAGCCCCACGGTAGAGCAGTGGTAGCGTAGCGTCGTTTGAGGTAAGATGGGGTGAGTTTGATTTGTATTACAGAACAAGGATTCTGTAAGTTATTCTAGTTTTGAGAACGAGTTACAGAACAAATGGTTCTGGAAATTATTTTGGAAGTGAGAATGTGTTACGAAATAATAAATTTTGGAATATCTTGATTAAGTTTCGGAACACCTTGTTCTGAAACTAAAAATCAACAAAAATATAGAGGTCTAGAGTGGGGTGTTCCGGAACTATCTTTCGGACCGAGAGAACGATTTCAGAACACTCCATTCTGAAACTAAAAATCAACGAAAAATCATTCATTATCAAATCGTAAAAATCCAACGAAATCACTTAAATTTATCACAAATCGTTTAATAGATCATATACATCTCAAATGTTTCTCAAATATGTTGTTATTGATGTACGACGAAACCAAATCGACAAAATAGAATGGTTGAAGGTGCTTGGAGGTGGCGACAGTGGAATGAAATGATTGGAAGAGAGTGAAAAACTTAAAAAAAGGATTCAAGGTTCAAATGCTTCTCTAACTATTGTTTTAAGGGTATTTTAGACAATTTTTAAAATTTTAGGGGTGCTTGAAGGAATACTTGAAAATACAGGAAAAAACCGTCCGAAAGTAATTGTTTTACTTGTTTGGACTTCAGCCAGTAAAACAAACAATTCAAATAAGTTTAGCCGAAAATAAAAAAAAAAAAAGAAAACTAAAGTATTTTGTTTTACTATTTTTTACATATATCACTTTAAAACTTAATTTTTCCTTTAAAGCTTGTATCTATTTATAAGTTAAGAATCAAAAAAAAATTGTCTGTTTTTAATTATATTTATAATTTTCTCATTTCAAATTTTCAGATTTTTCGATTTTTATTTCACAAAATATGCTTGTCAATATAAAATAACTTTCAACATTATCTTTAAGAGATATTAATGTAAACAAAATATTATAAAATCTTTTTTGAAGAACGAAACAATTTCATTCTCAAAAAAAATATAAGGTGAGTATATATAAATTTGCATTTATTATTAAATGTTGAAAATCTATGTCACTTAAGCGTATGCATTTGTGAAAGTGAAAATATCATCTTTTAACACTTTATTGTTAAATGCAAAACCAAACCAAATCCCACATAAACCACTTTGAACTTGAATTTACCGGACTTAATATGCAATAAAGGACTAAAGTTATTAAGTTGTTAATTGAAATGCCAGTTTTTTAGCTATGAAAATGGAATTGAAGCAAAATAGTGAAAGACTTATTTTATTTAAAATAATTTAATTACATAATAAAAACAATTAGCCATTAACTAATGAGTACATGCGAATGTATAGCAGGTGAGAAGTAAATAAATTTTATAGTATAAACTTTCCATGCAATATCTAAAAAACCTATGAGAATACATTAACAACAGAGTCTTAGAAAAAGGAAATTGATGTTATTACAAAATCTAAAATATGGATGAAAAGGGTGGTAAAATCAAAAAAGTTAGGGCTTCCCAGTTCTGTGTTGTGGCGGGAAACAAAGAAAGTTCTCTTCACAATTATATCTTTCACAACAAAAAAACTTGTTTTTTTCAGCTTTCATTCACTTTTCACTTCAACAGAGACGAAGAAAAAATGGGATCCAAAATTCTTCCGCAATGGGCATCGAAGCCTTGCGCCATGGGAATCGACGAAGCTGGAAGAGGCCCTGTTTTAGGTTCGCATATCCTTTTCCATTTTTCCACTCTCTAGATGCTTTTCTCGTTACCCTTTTTCTTTTAACATGTTTTGGAAATCGTTTCAGGTCCCATGGTTTATGGTTGCTTATACTGTGCTCAGTCCTACATGAAAACCCTAGCCACATTGAGTTTTGCAGGTACCATACCATGCCAAATTATTATTATTATTATTTGTTCTCTGTATTATATATTATTGGAATGATTTCTATAAGATTTGTTGCTACTTCCGCTTAATAGTTTAATCCGTCGAAATTGGAGGTTTCACCATTGCAATTTTGTTGGTACAGATTCTAAGACACTAAAGGAAGAGAAGAGGGAAGAGTTGTTTGAAACTTTGAAGACCAATGATTCTATTGGATGGGCTGTTGATGTCATTGATCCCCAGGAACTCTCCGCTAAAATGCTTAAGAAGTAAATCGATTGAGCTTATTCATTCCGTGCTTCATTGGGTTTTATAGTTACTGACTAGAACTTTGTTGTTGTGATTTTGACAGGAATAAGATAAACTTGAATGAGATTTCACATGACTCTGCCATGGGTCTCATTGATAGGGTACTGAAAATGGGAGTGCTTCTAACAGAGGTTAAAACCTTGCCCATTTTTTATAAGCTGATTCATCTATTGTTCAAATGATTTGAGGTTCAATAAGGCTGGTGCCCTTGTCACCTCTTTTGTGTGTTTTGGATTGCCGTTTCTCTACCACGTGGGTTTTTTCAGTGCAAAAAGATGATGAATTTAGAAAGATGTTGGTTATGTTCAACTGAATGTTCTTTCAATTGGCACCGGGTGTTTAGTTTCTGTTCTTTGGAACATGCAGTGGAATTGTGTACCGAAGGGAGTCTGTTAAAACATGTTATAATTAAGTGTATAAGGTTGATGTTAAGAATATGGTAATTCAATTACTGATGTGAGAAACACACATTTTGTTGCTTACAGGTGTATATAGATACAGTCGGAGATCCAGGGAAATATGAAATGAAGCTGTCTAAAAATTTTCCATCCATCAAATTTGTGGTTGCAAAGAAGGCTGATAGCCTTTACCCTGTTGTTAGTGGTGCAAGCATAGTTGCAAAGGTACCGGTCTTCTGTATAAAATTTACAAGGGTGAAGTCCCATAGCCTACTTATAACCTTAATCCAATCTTTCAGGTCACAAGGGACCGTGCTTTAAGAGAATGGGTACTTGATGAGACTGCTGAAAACATGCAGAGGAACTTTGGCTCTGGATATCCTGGAGGTGAGAAGACTGTGATTCTGTCACATGTTGCAGTATGTATCATTCCGATTAACATTGTACTCACAATAAATCTGGTTGTTTTCATTTGTATAGACCCCCAAACCAAGGCTTGGCTAGAGGATCACAAACATCATATCTTTGGATTTCCAACATTGGTTCGATTTAGTTGGGGAACCTGCAACTCTTATTTTAAAGATATTGCACAGGTCTTATGGTAAACTTCCTTTCTTAAGCCTTGGGGAAATCTTTAACTTTAGAGCACACGATTTCCTAGCTTGTTCTGCTTAATATATGTTAATGCATTCATCATATCAATTTTTGACATGAATCATGGGGTTTTAGGTTTAGAGGAAGGAAGAGGTGATAAAAGAGACTAAATACTTTTTAAATTGGTACTACCTTGGTATGGTGTGATGTATATGTATTACAATGTGATATGCTCGCGAAACTTAAGAGTATGGTCAAAATAATCATTTGGTCACTATAAGTGAAACTCAACAATTAGTTCCTGCATGAAAAAAGAAAACAGTTTTAGTGTCTGTACTATCTTTGACCCCTATTCTTACTGTGTTTCTTTTGTTTTAGTTCCGTATAAACTTAAATTTAGTCATTATACGCCCTTCAGGAACTAAGGTTTTTTCATACAGAGTGCTGCTAATCGAGACGAATTATTAGTTTAACCCTTAGAGCACTAGCCCTTACTATACATTGATCTTAAACCTAACTAAACAGGAAACAAATCATTAGATAAGGAAATATGATAACCAACTTTAAGAGATGATTCGGAATGAGTGATTCTAGAGGATATTCTAAGATATGATAAGAAATTTTCATATATTGTGACACCTTCCGTTTGTGTTCTTGAACTAGGCCTACTTGACTACACTGGATTATTCGGGAATAATGCTAACATACTGCTAGGTGCTATTTCTAACTACCATAGGCAACCTAAGTCAGATGTTGGGTTCAACTTACAAACTAAAACCTGTTCTGACTATCATTTACTTTAAATTTCTTTCGTATCTTATCTTCCGAAACTGTAATACTTTTTGTGTTTTAAAGGCTTCAGGGTTTACTTTCTACCAGCATTAGCAATCTCCTAAAAGCCTAAGGTGTTGCTTAATATTTCACGTGAGTTTTGAGCTTGAAGCATGAAAAATGCACAAGCCCTTTATACCTTTTCCTTTAATTTAATTATGAAGTGGGTAGGAAGACTCATAACTCCTGGCCTTTGGTAAACTCTGTCGAAACACAACCCCCTTGGCTTCCCTCTTTGAAATGTGATAGCTTAATCCTCTGAAAAGAATGATTTATTGCCTCGCATCATAATTCATATCTATGATTTGGATGAAATTTGATTCAATTGCACGGCCACCCACCCTGGATATGGGCGAAAACATCTTTCCATTTTCTCTGTTTTTGTGTTCCAAGATTCGTGCAAGAGTTATTTATGCTTATCACTCTTCATTAACACTTATAATTGTTTACAGGGAGTCTGACAATTTGGATGAAGATGGCGGTGGTGGAAATAATAGTAATGGCAAGCGACAATTGAAATTAAGCAATGTGGGTTTCTCCACATCCAAGAGAAGAAGTGAAGAAGTGGAATCAAGTGGTAAAGGACGCTGTAGGTTTTTTCAGGCTCGTAAACTTGAGCACCTCACTAATTTCTAGAAGTGATGCTTAAACACTGTCCCCTCTTTGCGTTATTCCAGTAATTTCTAGCCATGTCAACATTCTAATTTCATCTTTGGATGACATTTCTGTATATATACTTTCTTGGATGATACTTCACTCTATAACAAGATCTGTCTTGGGTATTGTATAAATTTAAATTAGTATACTTAATATCTATTGATTTGAAGTTGAAACCATCGTATTAAACATTTATTTCTATTAAATATACATTTTGTTTGGAGGATTATTACCAAAATCACCTGTGTTCCCCTTTGTGCAAAGCAAGATAGCGAACAATAAATTGTTTTTAGTTTAAAATGCTTACACTCAACTTGCAACACTTTCTTTTTAACATTTCCAATGAAAGTTCTTTGCGTGAGTTCTTAATAATATAAGTAATATTTTAACGTGAATTTTACAAACATGAGTTCTTCATATGGAAGAAAATTGTTTTTCATACGAGGAACTTTGTTCAATTTTAAAAACTAAATTCATATTTCTGAAATTGACATTAGCTTTTATTATAAGAAACTCTTGTAAACAACTTTGTTCTACTCTTAGATTCCAGAAAACGATAGTATGTTTTTAATGTGCTAAGAGCAAAGTAAGTCTTTGTTTTCGGTTTTGTTCATGCAGCCTTTTCTTTAAAATCAACTCACTTGTTCTCTTGGTTTGTCTTTTGTTTCACTCTAATAAAAGAATATAGTAAATGGCAAAAGTTAATAGTTAGCATAGAAAATTTTACATTTGAAAGAATTTGTATTTAGCCATGTATCATTCTTTGAGTGGAGGAACATTTAAGGGAGATTAATATTCTGTATATTTACCAATACTATTTTTAAAGTTTAGACCCGCAATTTCGTGTAGGCATATTATTGAGTCAACCCGGCCCTTACCGCCACATTGAATCTGTAAACCTTTCTTTTTGGTACAGATTCTCAAAAGTGTATGGTCTTTGTAAGTGCCTTGTTCGATATTTTGAGTATCGAATATATTTCTTGCAATCCGAATAAAGTTTTGTTCATCAGAAACAGATACACTTAGCATACATTGTGTCACAAATTCAAACTAAAAACAATACATCACTAGATCATCAAACACTATTCCTCGAAAGAACCTGTAACAGCTCTTACAGAATATACAATGAACCGCTTTTGCGCTTTCTATATCAACAAAAATGACAGTATGAGAGGATATATCAGGACTATCATAAGCATATCGGAAAATCCGATTTTGTTAAGGTTGCAGCTTGCAGCCCCATGACGGGTCTGATGTTGGTTATTTCTGTTTGCAGCACCTGCTGCATAAACAGGTATAACTGCTGCACCTCCTCCTCGTGTTCCAGGTGATCCTGAATTTCCATTTCCATGTGAATTGCCACCATGACCACCACCTCCTTCTGTCTTTATTCCATGTAGTACTTTATGTTCCAACTTGCTCTTCTGCATAATTTCTATGTAAAAAAAAGGGTCACTACATGCTCAAAAAAGGATCACTTCCTATTCTGTATGAGAATTGCAGAAGAAAATGAGGTGGTCTATTGTTACAAAGACATGCACACACATTCCACTGGTAAATGTTAGTGCTATATAATAACTAATATTCACATTTTTTGTTAAAGTACTGACTGCAAAGTGGACCCCTTAACATAGAAATCTCACTCAGACTGCTGCAAGAAAATAAGGGTAATAAATCCATTCACTTCATCACACTAGTTAAAGATTTGCAGACTACACAAAAGCAGACAAGTAATCCAAAGTGAGTTCTTAATTTGGTATTGGATACCCCCAAAAGACCACTAATATTGAAAGATAGCGACCAACGGTAAATTGTTAGACATCTTTCAAAAGTATATTTTTCTTTTCTAACCGACCTGTACTAAAATTCATATGCCTTGTCCCGCAAGGGAATTTCAGCAAAAGGTTGTTATAGCATCTGAGATTCCTAGTAGTGGGAGAAAAGGGCCACTGAAAAGGGAATAGTCTATGCACAGAAAGAAAAGAAGATGGAATGGTTAAGGGAAGAAGGACTGTAATAGAATCAAACTAACACTATACTAAACCATCAGAAGTTCTTCATACAGAATAGGAAGTGTTTAGCACCGGAAAACAGGGTCACTCGCAGTTCAACAATTAGAAAACTCAGCTTGATTACCCTGTAATAATATAATATTAATAATTCTATTAAACAATAATCTTATGCATGTGAACCTCATAATATTATTATTAACCTCCTTTTCCACAATCTTGATATGATATCCTACTCTCTGTTATTTACAGTACTTTACTGTAAGATGAACACCATAGCTCTTAACTGGCATACGCTCAGCAGATACCCACACATGCAATAAAGCAACAATATATTAATTCATATCAGTTTCTGCAGTGAACAAAAACCATATAAAAAAAGCACTAAGATACAATAATTTAATTGTTGTTTTTACTATTTTTCAATTAAATCAAAGTTTTCAATTTGATAATCGTATAATCTTCTGATGTAAATTTTATCGAACTAAAACTTCAGTTTTGATTGGAAAAGAGTAAAAACATAAAATGCTGTATATAAATTTGAGTGCATGCAGAGGGGAAGAGACTGGTGAGATAAAAATTGAGTTAGAACTTGAAGAAATATTTGAGCTACTTAAAAGGAATAGAAGTTAAAACAGTACCTGAAGACAAGGTGTTGTGAAGAGGATATGCTGGAGTAAGAGCAATGAGGCAGAAGAAGATGAGAAGAGAAGATCCTAAGCCTCTGAAACCCATTTCTAGGTATAGGACTCTACCATGTAACCTACCACAGATGATTCTTTTTTATATGAAAATGAAAATTGGTAGGCGCATCTTTTCACTTTCTGGGTCAGAGAGATTGTGCGGAAGGAGCTGGTTGCAGGTTCAAATGAACGATTTTCAGAATTAAGAATATATTACGAAGGAAAGTTTGGCCTTATCTTTTGAACAAAGTGGTTTCACTGTGAACCTTTTAATTAATATAAGAAAGTAAAGTATAGTGGGTGGTCCAAAATCCAAATATTTAATCAGGAATCTCTTACCAATCACTGTCTCATTCAACACTGATTACGAACTTCAACCACCCTCGTTACGTGTCTCACCCAAGCTCATAACATAGTAAAGCGATCATGTTACTTTTGTTCTTCGTTCTATATCTTATGAAATTATAATTACAATTATTTGACTTATAAAAACAAAATGTCGATTAATTAGTGTTTTTATGTTGGTTTTATCCTTTGAAATTGTTTATTACACTTAGATTGAAATTTAGAGAAACGATCACTTGTTTTTATTGACTTGTTTTAATAAAAGCATGTGTATCACTAAGGTTAACATTCATTTGATGAAAAGATGATAAAGATCGTAACTCGTTGGACATGTTGAATTATTAGAGAAGAGATAATCTAAATTTTATAAAGTTGAATAAAATAATTTGTCGTGATGAAAATCACAAAAAAAAGATTATATAAATCCAAATCCAAATCCAATTAATAATAACTTCTTCCATGTTTTCACGTGAAATGTGCACCCGTTGATCTGAGTTGCTTTTAGCTGTAATAGTATGAAATCTCACGCAATGTCGCATTCATGTTCGACATTATTTTTCAAATAAGAACAATAAGACACATGCGAGACAAAACACTGAATACAGAGTGTGATTTTGACTTGATAGATCTACAAACATCACTATTTCATTACTACTTATTTTCAATACCTTTTTTGGTTTGTTTCGATTATAACTATCTTTAATCCTATTACATGGGATTTAAGAATTTTCTATTCAGTGATACATTCATAAAAATTTAAAATGAGTTATGGGATCTTTAAAAACTATCATACAAGGAACGGTTTTATATAAGGATTGTTTCGCTCTAATAGTAAACTTGCATAAAACTGTCTCTTACTAAATTTTGCAAAATCCAAAAACAGTTCTCCTTAAGAATGCTCTTATTACTATAGATAATTATAAAAAAAATAATAATAATATGAAGAAAGTGGAACAAATTACTGTTTTCCATCTGATCAGAAGAACGAGTGCCCGCCATTCTAGGAAATTGATAATTTGACTTATATTTTAAATGATTATTTGTACGTTTATCTCACTTATTTCTAGCATAGATTTTTTAATGATTGCAATTAAGGTATTCTATATTATTATTATTATGCATAAATTATTAGGTTGGTTTGTGTGACTATAATAACCGGTGATATCAATACTACCCTCCTTTTTTAAGCCAAATTAAAATTAACGATTAGTTAACTAATATTAATTTACAGTGAAATGTTGCTAAATTAATTGAAAAACGATTAACGGCAATTGATAATAGTTAAATAATTTTGTATTCCATTTTAATTACGTGAAGTGTGAGATTCAAAAAAAAAAAGCTTGGAGAAAAAGCTGAGAAATGTTTGGAAGTGATAGGTGGAAAATGAAGGAAGATTCCTTAAAGTCCTTACACAGAATAGTATTAAGGCCAAACAAATGAAAAGAAAGTCATTGCGGCATTGTCATATTAGTGAGCATCCAAGGCACAAACACTCATATTACATTTAACTACCCTCACCGACATTAATCAATTTGTTTCGTCATAAATTGATTCACCATAAGATTATTCCATTTTTTAATACTAGTCCATAATAACATTGACTAACCATTATGCTAATTAATTGTATGCGCAATCTCAAAAAGTATTGATTAATTTGTGTTGCCAGTTACACCATATTTTTAACTATTTTTTTTTAAATGACTAATCTTTATAATATATAAACCCATGTGAGGTGTAAAGAAAGCTAGATGCTTGGGTAGCAAAGAGATATGCTGAAGACAAAGGTCTCGTACCACTTACCTGAATGATGGGTATAAGAGTACCAAATTCTTTCACCCGGAAGCACCAAAGATTCGGGATAAAACTACAGATGGCCATGTGATAACAAGTTACCAACTATCGGGATATTTTGAGATTTTCATATCCTTCCAGTATTGAAGTAGCTACATTTGTTCGTGAAAGACTGACTCTAAAACACACCAAGTGATTGGAAAGCCTTTTTGCTCAGAAAAGGAAGTTTATGATGTACTTAAAAAACAATGCATCCAATAAAAGCAGCAACTATGAACAATACTCCAACTTTATTTTATGATTAATTTTGCAGTACGGTGAGTTGAGGTCTAAGATTTCGTGATTTGAATTTCAATGAGAAGAATGATCTTGAACTATTAAAGTAGAGACCAAAACTATTGCTAATAAGCTAAGGTACTCAAGAAAGTAAATCATCTATAGAATAGAGTAAATCTACACAGTATTCAAAAATATATATAACTATAAACATGTGTGAACAAGGTAAAGTATCCAAAATACTTTAGTTAGGTGAAGAGTAAAATAGTCTAAATGAAACCAATACCTTTTTCATAGAAGAGTAATTGAAGACACTGGAGCAGTTGCAGACATAAGCCAAACTACGCATACAACACGAGATATAAGTTAAAGAAGACTCTAAAACATGTAACAGTTTGAAGAGAGCATGTGTACTTGGTCATTCTGGGGATTCCATAAACTCAAACACAATTCCTAGATTTACATGTAAACGGATGCTTCAGCATGAAAAACAAAAACTTCAAACGTCATTCAGTTGCTGAGTCAGCATTCTTTGATCTCCCTAGAGAAACAGGCTTTTGAATTCACCATTTGCCAGTTGGCACAACTGATTGTAAGTGTTGGTATCTACAGAGAATGCCACATCAAAACCAACATAAATGAGTACGGACAGAACAGTAGAAAACTAGAAATGCTAAACAGTTGCCGATTTTAGTTTTTATTGCGCCAATGGTAGAGGAAGAGAGCAATCGCCAAATAAATCTAATTTGGGTTTTAAATTTGAACAAAAAACATGTTTGGAGAAATATTTACTTCAAGTGACTCGTTTCCTACTTTGAGAAGATAAAAAGGAATATATCAATTGACAATAAGTGAGAAAAGTTCTAAACTGTAATGTTTCGTACCAAATTTGTCGCCAAAGTCAGTCCATATTTCTGCATCGATAGAGTTGCTACTTTCAGCAATACCAATGACCTCAATAAAATTCATAATGGGGACTTGTGGCAACCCTTTTATTGTTAATTGAGAGTCATCAGTGGATTTTGCTGTGGCAACCCCACCACCATATTGATTCACCTGAACCACTGTTCTTACTTTCTTCCCTATAAAGTTGGGAATCAACTGAGCATTTACAAATACAGCAGGATTTGACGTCTCCATGGCCTGAAACAAAAAGGAAAAAAAAAAAATCAAGCTCTGCAGGTGAAGCTTAAACAAAATCTTTATTTTCTCATAGGGTAATAATGGTTGAATAATCTGAAAAAAAAAAAAAAAAAAAAAAAAAAAAAAAAAAAAAAAAAAAAAAAAAAAAAAAAAAAAAAAAAAAAAAAAAAAAAAAAAAAAAAAAAAAAAAA